>OGFY01001332.1_pt1 | contig 18494 bp, 15 predicted proteins | sample 1570951 | NCBI WGS metagenome assembly OGFY01 (sample SAMEA2581942, study PRJEB24529) | metagenome | biome: Human gut stool | place: China | collected 2011
TGCATTGCAACGGCTCTTTCGCTGTTCTGCACAATAACAGGCGGAACGATTTCCGGCGCGGAAGCCGTACGGAAAAGCTATCCCGATTTTTTCTCCGTTCTCTCTTCCCTCGGCGTTTCTCTCCGCCGTTACGAATAAAAAGGAGCACGCCATGAAAAATCCGAACGAAGCCTTTTTAACAAAAAGCACGAAAATTTTAATCGTCGGGCTGGGTATGATCGGCGGAAGCTATGCCGCCGCTTTAAGCGCCGGCGGCTACGAAACGGGCGCCGTCGATACCGACGAAACAGCGTTATCTTACGCGAAACAACGCGGCTGGATACGGGACGGAAGAACTTTTGCGGACGGAGATTTTATTAAAAAATATCGTTTAATCGTGTTCGCCCTTTACCCTGCCGCCATGCTCGGCTGGATACGGGAAAATCAAAAATTCATTGCAAAAGGCGCGCTGCTTACCGACGTAAGCGGCGTAAAACGCGCCACGGTATACGCGATACAGAACATGCTGCGCCCCGACCTCGAATTTATCGGCGCTCATCCGATGCGCGGCAAAGAAGAAAGCGGCGTCCGCCATGCAGACCGACGTATTTTCGAAGGCGGAAATTATATCGTAACTCCCACGGCTAAAAATACGGAAACGGCGATTGAAACGTGCGCCGCGCTCGGCAACGCTATCGGGGCAAGGCGGATATCGCTGTTATCGCCCGAAAAACACGATGAAATGATCGGCTTCGTTTCGCAGCTTACCCATTGTATCGCCATGGCATTGATGGCATGCAAAGAGCCGGCGGAACTTGCGGATTATACGGGCGATTCCTTCCGTGATTTAACGCGCATCGCAAAAATCAACGAAACGCTCTGGAGCGAACTGTTTTTCGAAAATAAAGACGAGCTTCTGGCGCAGATAAAATTATTTTCGGAAAAATTTTCCGAAATCGCGCGTTTTATCGAAACGAACGACGAAACGGGCTTGAAAAACGCCATGAGGCTTTCTTCGGCGCGGCGCGCGCTGTTCGATAAAACGGAACAGGACGAAAATAAGGAGAAACACGAACAATGAACATGCTTTTCAAACGACGGCTTCCCGCCCCGCAGGACGTGATAAAAATGTATCCCCTTTCGGAGAAGCTCGCTTCGCGCAAAAACGCGAACGACAAGGAAATCCGTGGCGTACTCGAAGGAAAAATCAAAAAGTTTCTGCTGATTATCGGTCCGTGTTCCGCCGACCGCGAGGACGCGGTACTCGAATACGCAACACGCCTCCGCGCAGTGCAGGAAAAAGTAAGCGATAAACTGATTCTCGTGCCGCGGATTTACACCAACAAGCCGAGAACGACGGGCGCGGGCTATAAAGGCATGCTGCACCAGAGCGATCCGCACCGCGCGCCGGATATGTTCCGCGGACTCATTTCTATACGACGTTTGCATATCAGATGTCTGGAAGAAACCGGGTTTTCGGGCGCGGACGAAATGCTCTACCCGGAAAATCATCGTTATCTCGCCGATATTTTATCGTACGTGGCGGTGGGCGCGCGCTCGGCGGAAAATCAACAGCACCGTTTAACAGCCAGCGGATTGGACGTGCCCGTCGGATTCAAAAACCCGACGAGCGGAGATTTATCGGTGATGTTAAACGCCGTTACGGCGGCGCAGCGCCCGCACGATTTCAGTTACGGCGGCTTCGAGGTGCAAAGTACGGGCAACCCTCTCGCACACGCGATTCTGCGCGGTTCGGTAAACCGCTTCGGCACCAATTTGCCCAACTATCACTACGAAGATCTGACGGAACTAAGCGATTTATACGAAAACAGCAGTCTTCGGAACCCCGCCGTTATCGTAGACGCAAACCATTCGAATTCGGGGAAACGTTACGAAGAACAGCCGCGCATCGCAAAAGAAATACTGCACAGCATGAAGCACAACGCGGGTGTAGCAAGGCTTGTAAAAGGCGTGATGATTGAAAGCTATTTGCAGGACGGATGCCAGAAGATTACGGAAAGCGTTTACGGAAAATCGATCACGGATCCCTGCCTCGGCTGGGAAAAATCTGAACGGCTGATTTACGAAATCGCGGAGCTGCTGCCGTGATGCAAACGCATGCAAACAGTCGGGTTTTTAAAAAACGCGCTTAAGAAAATCCGCTTAGAAGCTACACATTTTTAAGAATATCCGTGCGCATCATCGCATCCGGTTTACAGGAGGTTTTTATGGAAAATTATGTCAACGAAAAAAATTATGTCAACGAAAAAATGAAACGTCTCGGCGCGCACAGATCCGTGATCCGCGAGCTGTTCGAATACGCAAACAAGCGCCGTGCGGAAATCGGCGATGAAAACGTTTTCGATTTTTCAATCGGCAATCCCAGCGCGCCTACCCCCGCCGCGATTACCGACGAAATGCTTACGCTTCTGAAAAACACCCCGCCCGAACGCCTGCACGCCTATACATCGGCACAGGGCGCCCCGCTCGTCAGAGAAAAAATCGCCGACTATATTCAAAATACTTTTCACTCGCCCGCTTCCAAAGATTTGATTTACGTTACCTGCGGCGCTTCGGCAGGGCTTGCCGTATCCCTTTCCGCTCTGCTCAACGACGGCGACGAGGCAATCGTTTTCGCGCCGTTTTTTCCCGAATACAAAGTATTTATCGAAGGCGCGGGAGGAAAAATGGTAAGCGTGAAATGCAAAGCGACGGATTTTTCGATTGATTTCGAAGCGCTTTCCCGTGCGCTGACGCCAAAAACGAAAGTTGTGATTATCAATTCGCCGAACAACCCCACAGGCAAAGTAATTTCCGCAAAAGAGATTGAAAAATTAAGCGAATTGCTTTCCGCTCACGAAGAAAAATACGGCATGCCCGTATACCTTCTCGCGGACGAACCTTACCGCGAAATCGTTTTTGCGGGCGTTTCGGTACCCTATGCCCCGCTTTACTACAAAAATACGATTGTCTGCTATTCGTTCAGCAAATCTCTCACGCTGCCGGGCGAACGAATCGGGTATGTAAGCATATCGCCCGAATCCGAAAACGCGCGGGATATTTTCGACGCCGTATGCGGCGCAGGCAGACAACACGGCTACGTCTGCGCGCCGTCGCTGCTTCAATACACGATAGCAAATTGCCTCGGCACGGCTTCCGATATGAGCTTTTACGAAAACAATCGGGATTTGTTATACAATGCCCTGACTGCTTACGGGTACGAATGCTGCCGCCCGGAAGGCGCGTTTTATCTGTTTATGAAAGCTCTCGAACCGGATGCGGCAAAGTTTAGCGAACGCGCGAAAAAACACGAACTGATACTGGTACCCGGCGACGATTTTTATTACCCCGGCTACGTAAGAATTTCCTATTGCGTGCCGCATTCCCGCGTAAAAAATTCATTGCCCGCATTTGAAGCCTTAATGCGCGAATACAAAAAGTAATCATAATTACATAACCGAAAAAACAAGATTCCGGAGGCGATCGGACTTTTCCGTCCATCTCCGGATTTTCACGTAAAAATAAATATTCTTCTTGCAAAAACGCTTGACAACAAACGAATACTTATGTTATTATATAAAAGCAATTCGGGGTTATAGCGCAGTTGGTAGCGCGTTTGAATGGCATTCAAAAGGTCAGGGGTTCGACTCCCCTTAGCTCCACCAAAGTGGGACTATCCGAACACTGCTATATCAAAAAGCGGTATTCGGATAGTTTTTACTTTACCAAAAGAAGGGACGCTATGAAATGCGTCCCTTCTTTCGTATATAATACATTATCCTTTTTTATTTGCCTTTCGTTGGAGCTACCCAAAAACTTAATTGTTTTGCCTTCGAGATATTTAAACTCGCTATCCGAATCGATTACGGGTTCTACGTCCTGCGGGATATAAGGCGTCGGTTTTAATTCTTCCTCTTCGTCGTCTTCATCCCATAAATCAACCGTATTTACGGGAATACCCGGCATTATGTTTGCAGTCGGATTTTTTGCATAATCGATAATGTCGCCTATAGCCTTTTTAACTTCGTCGGCGATACGTGTTTTTTACTTTTTTTGCGATAAAAAACACCGCCAACGCCACAAAGACGCCGCAGATTCCGCCCGCAAAATCAATCATCGCGTCGAACACGGAAGGACCTCTGCCGTCCGCAAAAATCTGTATGCACTCGTCCGCCGCCCCGCCCGCAAGCGTTGTGCCGGCCGCGAGGAACGCGCAGATTGCCGTCGCTTTTTTCCTTGCGGAAAAATACGTATCATACATAAAAAACGCAAGAAAACCAAGCAGCGCGAATTCGGAAAAATGCGCCGCTTTACGGATGAATCGATGCGAAACGCAGATTTGCCCTTTGCCGAAGAAAAAATCGACGATTTTCTGCACGGCGTCGCGCACTTTTCCGCTCGCCGCGCCGCTTTGCTGCGCCGTAGCCAGCGAATTCGAAAAAATCCAGCCCAGATACAGCAACGTAAAAAGCGTTGTAAAAACGCGAGGGAGAACCATCCTTTTTTTGTCGTTCTCTTTTTTCGCCATCGTTTACCTGTAACGATTAAAAAATTTTTTCACGGGCGTTGCCGCCGCGCATTTCACAGGGCAGTCCTCCGTAACGCATTTCATAATTCGCCCGATTTCTTCCAGCCGATCGGCATACCCCGCCTGCTTAATCGCCTCTTCCGCGCGCTTCAGATCGGGCGCGCGATCGGTTACGTTGTGGCAATCTGATCCGAGGCAATGCACGAGATTATGCTTCAGCGCCGCGAACACGAAGCCGCTTGAATCTTTATCGCAGATCGCCGAGGCGTTCACCTGCAACAAACACCCCATTTCCGCCAGACGAAGCAGCGCTTCGGGATTTTTTCTGAGTTGCGGATAGCGGCAGATATGCGCGATCACCGGGGTAAGTTCCGTTTCGTCCATAAAATACCGAAGCCGCGTAAACAGCGAGCCGGACCACTTTTCGCCGAACGGCAGTTCCACCAGCGCGTAACGCGTATCGCCTATGGCAAGCTTTCTGCACTCCGCGTTGACGGACAGCGTATCGGAAAAATGAATTTCGGCGCCGAGCGTGAAAAAAAACTCCCCTGCCGCAACGGCAAGCAGTTTTTCGTACGCGGCGGCGCGGCGGCGCACGAAATCTGTCGGAGAGTAAAATTTTCCGTAATAATGCGGCGTAAGCACGATTTCGTTTACGCCCTGTTCCTTTTCCGTCTCCAGCATCGCGGCAGAAACGGAAACGTCTTTCGCGCCGTCGTCGATGCCGGGCAGTATATGCGTATGAAAATCGATCATTTCCTTATTTCCCCTTTTCCGGCGGTTTTCCGTCGCATTTTATTTCAGATCGAACGCCATCGCCGTAATATCGTCGCCGAATTTTCCGCCGCAGAACACAGTGAGCGCGTTCTTTAATTTTCCGATAAAATCTTCCGCGCAGGCAGACTGCATCAGCACGCTTTCCGCGCGTTCGATGCCGAATCGTTCGCCCGCCGTGTTGGCGCATTCCGTAACGCCGTCCGATAACAGCACCAAAAGATCGCCCGCTTCGTAAGGCATGGTTTTTTCCGCGTATCTGTAATCGGCTATCCAGTTGGAAACGGGCGGCGCGGGATCTTCGATTTCGTTAATACCGTATCCTCTGCCGCTTCTAAGAAGTATGGGCGCGTTGTGCCCCGCAAGCACGTACGAAAGCGTGTGCGTAGCTTTATCCATGCACACCGCCGCCACCGTGATGTACGAACGTTCGTCCGGGTTTAATTCCACGAATTTATCGCGCAGCGACGATACCGCTTTCGCCACCGATTGTTCCTTGCGGTTAAATCCCGCGCGGATAAACGCGGAAAGCATGCCTGCGGAAATACCTTTGCCCGATACGTCCGATAGAACGCCGTACACTTTGCCGTCCAGCTCGTACACGTCCGGCAAATCGCCGCCGATATCGAGGCAGGGAATATACATATACGAATACGGCACGCCGCCCGTCTGCTTGCCCGCGGGCAACAACCGCTGCTGCATTCTTTTTGCCGTGAGCATTTCCCGCGCGATTTCCGTTTGCATCGCGCCGTCGGTCAAGCCGAGAAACAGCCGCTTTCCGCGCTTTTTTCCGCGCGGCGATTCATCGTCTACGGGTAAAATACGGATTCTCGTGCCGATGGTTTCCGTGCGGTTTCCCTTATTTACGGTAACGGAAATCACATCCGATTGTTCCGCGTTTTCCTGCGCGGCGCGCGCCATTACGCGGTGCAGCGTGCAATAACCGCACTCCGCCTTTTTTCCGCAGAACGATTGTTTTTTTTCGCCGCCTCCGGCGCGGACGGGGCAGGAAAGATACGCGTCGAGAAAAGCGCCGCTTTTAATGCTTTCGCCCGCTTTTTTGGCATAACCGGGCGAAGCGAAAGCGCGCGCGAACGAAGCGTTGGCATATAAAATACGCAAATCTTCCCCGAATACGAACACCCCCGCGGGGATTTTTCCGAGTATTTTTTTATACGTGGAATTTTTCATAACCCCTCCGCCCGTTGTTTTAACGTTTCCGACCTCTTCGGCTTTAACGGTTCCGAACTTATACCTCCGCATGCGGCAGATACATTTTCAGTCCGGTTTTAATCTGCGCGTCGAAATCGAGATTGTCGTACAGTTCGCCGTCCAGCTGAACGGTGGCGCCGCCCGGAATTTCAAAGCGGACGCTTTTACAGCGGAAATGCGTTGTTTTTTTATATTCCAGAACTTTTCCTTTGAGAAGCTTAATAAACGCGCCGATGACTTTCGGTCCGCGGATCATTTCCACGAAACACACGTCGATCAGCCCGTCGCCCGCCACCGCCGCCGGGCAGATTTTAATGCCGCCGCCGATTTGCGAACCGTTGCACGCCACTGCCAGAAACGCGCGATGTTTTTCGCTTTTCCCCTCGCTTTCGATGATGATATCGTTTCCTTTGAAATGCAGGATGCTCTGAATCAGGCAACGCATGTATTTAAGTCTGCCGTGAATTTTCTGCGATTTATTGTATCGTTTCAGCACGTCTACGTCGATGCCCAGCCCGCCTACGTTCATGCAGCGAACGCCGCCCACGTCAAGATAATCCATATCTCTCGGCGTGCCGTTCAGAATAATTTCCGAAGCCTTTTTGGGGTCTGAGGGAAGTTTCACCGACGCGGCGAAATCGTTCCCCGTGCCCGCGGGGATCAACCCGATGTTCACCGAAGAAATATCGTCCAGCGCGTTCAGAACGGCGTGCATCGTACCGTCGCCGCCCACTACGATTACGTTGCGGCGCGCCTCGTCCTCTTTCAGCGGAGCGGAAAGTTCGCGTATGGTAGTGCGTAAAATCTGTTTCGACGTCATTTCGTGAATAACGTATTCCGCTTCCCGATCGTCGAAAAAATCGGCGACGGCGCGCGCGGCGCGCAGCGTTTTATGCTTTCCCGCATCGGGATTTACGATAAGATGATACAAGGCATTTTTCCTTCTTCTTTTGTCCGCGAAAAAAACTCGCCTATTCATTATATAACATTTAAAAAAAATTTGCAATTTATTTTTTCGTTTGATATAATGATATTGTAAAAATTTTTTGTTTTTTTGAGAGGTTTTTCGTGTTCATGCGTGATTTTGTGCCAGAACCGCTGTTTTCGCTTGCCGCGGCGCTGAAAAAAGAAACGGGCAAGCCGCTGTATCTTATCGGCGGAAAAGTGCGGGATTATCTGGCGGGATTTTCCATGGCTTCTTCCGATTTCGATATATGCGCGCCCGTGCCCGCGGAAATTTTCATGAAAACGGCGCTTGCCGCGGGGTTTTGCGCCGACGCCGCTTACGCGCGGACGGGGACGATGAAAATTTCGCTGCGGCAAAACGGCGGCAACGAAAAAAACGATATAAAAACGGAAGCGGAATATGCGGCTTTTCGTTCGGATAAATACGTTCGCGGCACCCATACCCCCGCCGAAACGTTTTTCACCGAGGATATTCTTCTTGACGCGCGGCGGCGGGATTTCACCTGCAACGCCGTATATTACGATATCGTCGCCGATACGTTCGTCGATCCTCTGGGCGGCATGAAAGACATCCGGAACAAGCTGCTGCGCACCGTGGACAACCCCGGAAAGGTATTCGGCGAGGACGGACTTCGGCTGCTGCGCCTTGCGCGGTTTGCGGGCGCCACGGGCTTTTCGCCCACCCCGGAAACTCTTGACGGCGCGAAAAACAACGCGGCGCTGATCGCCGACGTTTCCCCGGAACGCATTTTTGCGGAACTGAAACAAATTCTTTGTTCCGAACGGAAATACGGCAACGCGGACGGAATTTATCAGGCGCTCGAAATTCTGGACGAAACGCGCGTGCTGGACGGTATTTTTCCCGATCTTGCGGCAGGCAGAAATCTGAAACAGCGCGCCGATTTTCACAACCACGACGTTCTGGAACATTCGCTCCGCGCGGCGGCGTATTCGGCGCGCGCCAACGCGCTTGCAGACGTTTCGCCCGACATACCCGTGCCTTTCGACGTCCGTCTGGCGGCGCTTCTGCACGATATCGGAAAGCCGGCGGCGTACTTCCGCGACGGAAAATTTTCCGATCACCCGAACGTCGGCGCCGTACTTGCCCGCGTGGCGCTGGAAAAACTGAAAGCGCCCGTCAAAACGATAAAGCTCGTCGAAGCGCTGACGAAGTACCATATGTACGATTACGACCTTTGCACGAAAGAAAACAAACTGCGGAAATTCATCGTGCTGCACTACGATATTTTCAACGAACTGCTTTTAGTGAAACAGGCGGATTTTTCCGCCTGCAAAGACGATTTCTCCACGGCGCCGAGCGTAACGCGGCTGAAAAACCTTGCGAATAAAATGCGGGCGGAAGGCGCGCCGTTCACCCTGAAAGAACTTGCCGTTCGCGGCAACGAAATCGCGCCGCTCCTGCCCTCTTCGCGCTATGTGGGCGCCACACTGGAAGCCTTGCTTTTACACTGCGCCGTTACCCCTGCGGACAATACGAAAGAACGGCTTTTGCGCCTTGCTCCGTCGTTTGGAATCGTCGGCGGAAAAAACCGAAACGCACGCCTTTAACGCGCCTTTGCGTTTCTTCGGCAAAACGGGCGCAAACGGTTGCATTTTCCGCGCGCGTTTGTTATAATATATACAGACAACTTTGTTTCCGCGCGCGTTGATGCGGCGCGGGCATTACCCGAAATCGGAAAGCACTACAAAAATCGACTCCGGGAGGAGAAAATATCATGGCGGATGCGGAAAAGAAAACCAAGTGCGAAAAACTTCTGGAAAAAGAAGAGAAAAAGCGCGAAAAACGCATTATGAAAGAAAAAAGAAAACAATACGACGGCGGCTTCACGGCGCGCTGCGTAGCGCTGCTTCTCGGCTTCGTCCTCGGCGTCGCGGGCACGATCGGCGGCGCGGCGGGCGCGGGGTATTACCTTGTTTCGCATAAATCCGTCAAGGAAGTCGCCGGCATCGCGGGCGGAGATAAATTCGACCTCGACAAATATCTTTCCGCCGAATATTCCGAAAAAACGGTGCTGCAATTTTTCAAAGATCTCGGCGACGTTACTTCGAAACTGAAAGGCGCCGAAGCTTCGATTTCCACGCTTGCGGAAATCTCTCCTTACGTTTCGGATATTGCGGATAAACTTGCCGGTAAACTTTCGGAACTGGGGCTGGACGTAGACGCGGACGCGCTGAAAACGACTCCGTTTAATCGGCTGAGCGAATTTTTACAGGAAACCGTGCAGAACACAAGGCTGGGAACGCTGATCGGCGCGAAACCGGACGGAACGATTATGGGGCTTTTGTGCTACGGCGAAGAAGGCGTGAATTATACGCTGGACGAGAACGGAAACATTACCTGGATAGGCGATTCGCACGAGCTGAGCGTGAAAGATTTTATGGATAACGGCGCCACGTCCGACGTGTTCAATCGTCTTTCCCTGAAAGCCGTGATGGAAACGAACGGAAGCGTGAACGCGAGCGACCCGATAACGCGGGTTTTGGTGTACGGCTCGAAAGACGTGGATTATGCCGCCGTTACGGGCGCGGACGGCAAAGAAACGATAATAATGCTGCCTCTTGCCTACGATTACAACGAAGGCACAGGCGTTTTAACCGACGACCACAACAAAGAAGTAACGAACTTTTATTCTTACGACGCCGCGACGAAAGTCATCGCGTTGTTCGGCAGCGAAACTCCGGCGGAAGGCGATACCCCCTCTTCGTACCTGTACGAAACGGACGGAAAGTGGTACGCATACGCGACGGAAACCGATCTTGCGGCGGCGGTTGCGGGAGAAGCTTCGGCGGCGGAAAAACGGATTTTACATAAAGCCACTACGCTCGGCAACTTGCTGAAAGGCGATTTTATGGGCATGGTGGAAGGCGTGGAACTGGCTTCGCTGTTAAACGTTACGGCGGATTCGGAAGGAACGCTGCTTTCCATTGCATACGGCACCGAAGGCGAAGATTACCGCATCGAAACGGACGCGGCGGGAAACAAAAACATCGTGATGCAAAACGGCGCGAAGCCGCGCACGATTAAAGATTTACGCGACGGAAACGTAAAATTCGAAGATCTGGAACTGGGCGACATTCTGAAAATCAAACCGCACGACGGATCCAACGAAACGAAGCTGAATCTTGCGTACGGCGAAGAAGGCAAGCACTATACTTACGACGATTCCGCCGAAAAAATCACCTGGCTGAACAAGCGGTATATCGAAAAAACGGACGGCGCGGAAACCGCGCTTTACGACGCGGACGGAAAGAAAATAGACGGCGCGACGAAAAACGGCGGCGAATGGACGTTTACGCAGGACGGCGTTTCCTATACCGCGAAAAAGGCGGGAACGCTCGGTTTGCATACGTTCTATGCGTATAAAGTCGGCGAAACGGCGCCCGTTACCTATAAGGCGCGCACGATTGCGGATTTAAAAAATTTACAGACGACGGAGCTCGTCGGCCGTTCTTCTCTGGAAAGCCTTCTTGGCGTCGGCGCGGATACGGACGGCGTGCTGCGTTCGCTCGCCTACGGCAAACAGGGCTTATCGTACAGAATCGAAGAAACTACCGACGGAAACGGTAACGTTACGAAATCGATTGTCATGCTGCCCGTTACGTACACGTTCGACGGCACGGACTGGAAAGACGAAAACGGCGCGATTGTTACCCCCGTTTCTTCCGACGGCAACACGTACGAATTTTTATTTTCCGAAGACGGCGTTTTCGGATACGTTTATGCCGAAAACGTATCCGCGGCGGGAAGCTATCCCCTTTGCGACGCGTTCGGCGCGGCGCTTACGCATAAAAAGCGTTCGATCGATTCGCTGAAAGCGGAAAACGCCACAAAAGCGTTCAACGAAATCGAACTTCGGGCGATTGTCCCCGAAAACACGGGCGACAGCATCAATTTGTATCTTCTGTACGGAAAAGCGGGAATCGATTACGAAATCGACGCCGAAGGCAACGTAAAAATGCTGAACGGCGCCGCACCGAAAACCATCGGCGCGCTGCGGGAAAAAGGCGAAAATTCCATCTTTTCGAAACTGCGCAGAGAGCTTACGATCGGGCAGATGCTCGGCAACGTGGACGACAACAAGATTCTCAAAAATCTGAAAGATTCCACGCTCGATTCTCTCGGCGCCGATATCAAACGCCTGACCGTGGGCAGCATTTTCGAGGATGCGGACAGCAACAAAATTTTAAAACATCTGAAATATTCCACGTTCGACACGCTGAACGACGATATTAAAAATCTGAAAATCACGGACGTGTTCGAAGACGATATCTATTATAAAAACGCGGACGGCGATTTTACGGATAAAAACGGAAACATCGTAACGTACGAAAACAAGGTGATGCGCGGCGAATGGAATTACCTTCTCCGCAACCCGTCCGACCCGACGAAAACGCCCGATTCGTACACCGTAGTGAATATGGGCGCGCTGACGAACAATATGACGGAAAACGTCAAAAATTCCAGCGTGTACAAACTGAACGAAGATTTTAACCTTGAAATCGATACCTCCGCAACCTCGTTTTTACACCTTGCGTTAAGCGGCACGAATCTGCAAACGCTGGTAACCGCCGGAAAGATGGAAAGCGCGAGAAAAGACGAGCTTACGGGAAAGCACGTGGGCGATCTGACGATTAAAGAATTGTTCGATTATATCCCCACGCTGATAGGCTCCGTCCCCGGCTTATAAAAAACGGCGGAAAAGCAGCAGAAAACAGTAAAAAACGCCCGAAAAACGTTTGACTTAATCTTTGAAAAATTGTATAATATTATAGGTTTTATGTAAAAGCCTGTTTTTGCGTTGAAACGGGCGGCAAAAAACCGAATACAACCTTGCGTATCTTATCTTAGATACGCCGAATAAGACCGGGAGGTGAAACAAATATGGCTAAATACGAGATGCTCTATCTGATCGCGAACGACCTGACGGACGAAGCGAAAACCGCTGAAATCGAAAAATACGAAAATATCGTTAAATCGATGGGCGGCGCAATCGTTTCCACCGATAAGTGGGGTACGAAGAAGCTGGCTTATCCTATCGCGTACAAGAACGAAGCTTACTACGTTCTGATGACGTTTGAAGCAGGCGCCGAAGTAGTGAACGAGCTTGACCGTGTTGCGGGTATTTCCGCAAACGTTATGCGCCGCATCATTACGAAGCTTTAAGGAGAGAAAAATGAATAAAGTTTTTCTTATAGGTAACTTGACGCGCGACCCCGAACTTACCTCTACTCCTTCGGGAGTTTCCGTGTGCCACTTTGCGATTGCCGTGAACAGAAATTATTCCAACACGGACGGAGAGCGGCAGACCGATTTCTTTAATTGCACGGCATGGAGAGTACTTGCGGAACGTATCGCGCAGTATGCGAAGAAGGGCAAAAAAGTTGCCGTGGGCGGAAGCATTCAGCTTCGCAATTACGAAGATAATCAGGGCGTAAAACGCAACGCCGTGGATATTATCGTACAGGATTGCGAATTTTTATCGCCCAAGGACGACAACGGCGGATCGTTCGATTCCGCTCCCGCCCCCGCCAAGAGCAAACCCGTCCTTCAGATGATGGACGACGACGGCTCGGACATCCCCTTTTAAGCGTTCGGGGATAAACAAATTCAGTTAAGGAGTTTTTATTATGGAAGAAAAAACTGCCGTTAAAAAGAGTTTCAAGAAAATGCCCCGCAAAAAGGTGTGCGCTTTCTGTCAGGAAAAAATCGACCAGATCGATTATAAGGACGTAAACCGTTTGAAGAAATACATTTCCGAAGGCGGCAAAATCCTGCCCCGCAGAATGAGCGGCACGTGCGCGGCGCATCAGAGACTTCTCGCTACCGCAATCAAGCGCGCGAGAATCGCGGCTCTTCTCCCTTTCAAAGGCGAGTAAGGCAATCGGCGGATTTCCGCGGGAATCCGTTCGGAAAAAGAAGCAAAAAGCCATCGGTTAATCCGGTGGCTTTATTTTATCTTTTATTTTCCTCGTTTCTCCTATCTTTAAGCTTACGCAAAATACGTAAAAAATCCGCAACTGCACTTTAACAACATGTGCCCGACGGGGTATCCGCCCGAACGAGCGCGATTCGCCCCTATTTACCCTTAAAAACAGTAAAAAAATGCCGAATTCGTTTCTTTTCCTTCGAAACAAATCCGACATATCCGTGGCGCAGAGAAAGGGATTTGAACCCTTGTATGAGTAACCCCATAACATGATTTCGAATCATGCGCGTTCGACCGCTCCGCCATCTCTGCAACAGCTTTATTATTATATACTATTCCACGAGTTTTTGCAAGCTTTTTTAACTCGTATTTTTCAATTTTTTGAAAATTAAAGAAAACATTGCCCGAAAAACGACTGCTCCGCCGCCTTTCGGGCAAATCTTCAACCGTTAAAAAATTTAATTTTATAATATATTTGCCGTGGCAATCGTGCCGTAATAATAGCACCCCGCGCCGTTTTTCTGCGGCTCGCCGCCCGTAGTAAAGTCAACGGTGGCTTCTTCAAGCTCTTCGATTTTTTCAAGCTCGCCGTTTAAATATGCTTTAAGTCTGCGCGTGCAGCTCTTCGTGCGCCGGATGATACCGCCGAGACGGATATCCTGCACGTCAAACCCGTGCGGCTTATTCTCTTTCATCCATTGTTTCTCATACACGGCAACGAAATTTTCAAGATTTTCAAGCGTTTTTTCATAGTCCGGCAGCAGCGCGGCAAGCGCGTTTTTGTCGCCTTTTTCGTACGCCTCGCGCGTAAGATACCCGAGATCGTATTTCACCGCAAGCACGCGCGCAAGCGCCGCGTAGCTTTCAAACATATATCCGTAATTTTTGCTGCGCTTCGCAGCGGCTTCCAGTTTCTCCGCAAGCTTTTCGTATGCCTTGCGTTCTTCGCCCGTGCCAAGCACCCCGCAATCGAACGTTCCGAGAAAATAATCGGAATACAGCATCTCTTTCACGCCGAGAGAAAACCCTTCTTTCTGCCGTTTTTTCAAGTCTTCGTCCACAAAATCGCACAGCATAAAGTCGTCCCACTCTTCGCCGAACAATTCCGCAAATCTCTTTTTCGCGTTCTCTTCGCCGAAATTCCCCTTCGCACATTCCGCCGCATACACAAGCGAAGGCAGCACCGCGTAAGGCGAACATTCTCCGCCGTTATCCCCCCACATCGTAAGCAGAATATTGTTTATGCCTTGTTTCTTTGCCGAACCAAGCAATACTTTCGTTTGACTCAGCGATTTGCGGTTGTCCGATTCGAACCCGCGCCACTTCCATGCGCCACCGGCAACCCAAACTTCTCGATTGAAATCAAGGTGGTGCTGCATCATACAGTCTACAAGATCCGCGTCCTCGTTGTAGTAATCCCAGTACACGAGTTGCAGATTTTCGGGCACTTTTTCCATTACCCAAGCGGGAATTTTCTTCTTGTGATAGTACTCGCCTTTTCCCGCGATACGGAAGAACATATCGCTCCACATCATCGGCTTAAAACCGTATTTTTCGGCAATCTGCGATACCCGCGAAAGATGCCGCAACAGCACGTTGAAACGGTTGCTCGCGCCGTGCAGATCGAAATATCTGCCGCGACAAAGCCAATGCGCCTCGTCCATACCGATATGAATATTGCGCGAAGTAAAACATTCCGCGCACGTGGCGATCATCTTTTCGATCAGCGCGTAAGTCCGCTCGTCGTCCACAAGCAGAATATCGTTTGCGTCGTTGATGTTCTGATATTTCGGGTAGCGGAAAATCTGATTCAGGTGCGCCAGCGTCTGAATACACGGCATCAATTCCACGCCGTTTTTCTTTGCAAACGCGTCAATCTCTTTCAATTCCGCTTTCGTGTACTTCCCCCGGCGATACCCGAATTGCGGCTCGCCCTCGATTTCGTAGGTATCTTCCGTATATAATTGCAGACAGTTATACCCCGTTTTTTTCAGCGTAAGGATAAAATTTTTAAGTTCCGCTACGCTCATCACCGCGTTTCTCGAACAATCGAGCATCACGCCCAAGTACCCTTTTTTCATTCGTTTTTTCTCCTTGTTTCCCCGCACGTTTTCGCACGCGTTTTTCAAGTATTATTATATATAAACCCGAGCAATTTTGCAACAAAAATCGTTCGGGTTTATAACAAAATATTTCACTCGTTTAAATTTTATATAAGCCGCTTTATATAAGCCGCCGCGCCCGCCTTATTCCGCGTATTTTTTCACGATGGCGCGCATCTCGTCAAAATGCGCCAGCATATCTTTCGCGAGAGCAAGCTGACACCGTGCCCGCACAAGATTATGCGTTTCGTAATCGACGGAAAAATACTTGTCGCCGTCCAGATAATCGGTTAAAAAACGCACGCCGCATTCCACCGTCATCGCCAGCGCGCCGCCTGCGAGAGAATCGATTTCCGCTTCGGTGAGCGCGTCTTTATCCACGCCTAAAAATCCGCGCGTAAACGCTTCGAATTTATCGATGTCCAACGCTACGTTCGATAAATCCCGCTCGTCCTCCGCCGCCGTATTCGCCCCGGCGCGGATAGCGTCGCCGAAATCGAACGCCACCAACCCGGGCATCACCGTATCAAGATCGATGACGGACAAATGTTCCTGCGTTTTTCTGTCGAACAGAACGTTCGAACACTTGGTATCGTTATGCGTTACCCTGAGCGGCAGCACGCCGGCGCGCTGCAACCGGTAGGTTTCCGTAGCTTTTTCTTCCAGCGCGAGATACTCTTCGATTTCGCGGCGGACTTCCGCAGCGCGCCCCGCCGCGTCCGCTTCCGCCGATTTTCTGAACGTTTCGAAACGCATCGGCGTATTATGGAAATGCGGAATCGCGATGAACAGATTTTTTACGGGATAATCGGCAAGATATTTCTGAAATTCTCCGAATGCCTTGCCCGATTCTTCCATGACGAACGGAGAAGCGATGAGAAACGTCGTCGAATCGTCGATAAACCGGCTGCACCGCCAGAAATCGTTCTTCTCGTCAATGAAATAATAGGCGCCGTCCGGCGTTTTATGATAATGCAGCACGTTCCGCTTTGCAGTTACGCCCGTCGCCTTGATCTTCGCTCGAATATACTCGGTAACGGAAATGATGTTGTTCATCACTTCCACGGGATTTTTGAACACGTACGTATTTACTCTTTGCAGGATGTAATCTTTTACCTCGCCGTCGCGGTAAAAATACACTTTATACGTCTTGTTGATGTGCCCGCTGGTAACCTGTTCATAACTGCGGTACTCGCCCTCGATGGAAAAATTTCTGCAGACAGCCTCGATTTTTGCGTCGGTCAATTTCCGTCCCCCTTTTTTTGTTTTAATTTCCTTTTACGCCCGGACCTTTCCCGGCGAGGGAAGCGTTTCGCCCGGACGGTAATTTTCCTTTTCCGGAGATTCCGCTTTCCCGGCTTTCCCCGCAATAGAAAAGTCCGGTTGAATAACCTCTTCTTTAGCCTCGTAAGTATACGTAGGAACCAGTTCGGCAAGATACTTTTTCATCTCGTCCGTTTCGGCATAAGCTTCGGCATAAAGCTTATCCAGCGTATGCCACAGCTTATTTTCGTCCAGATCGATGGGTTTTGCAATGTTAATCAAGCCGTTTTCCGTTTTCTGCAAGCCTTCTTCCGCCATCAGCCGTTCTTCGTACAGTTTTTCGCCGGGGCGAAGTCCCGTGCAGATAATGGGAATATCCACGTCCGGTTCGTAACCCGAAAGCTGAATGAGATGCCGCGCAAGGTCGTAAATTTTCACGGGCTCGCCCATATCCAGAACGAAAATCTGCCCGCCCTTTGCGTACGCCCCCGCCTGTATCACCAAAGATACCGCTTCGGGAATCGTCATAAAATATCTTATGATGTTTTTATCCGTTACCGTTACTGGGCCGCCCTCGGCAATCTGCTGTTTGAAAAGCGGAATCACCGAACCGTTGGAGCCGAGCACGTTGCCGAATCGCACCGCCACGAATTTCGTGTGTTTGCTGTGCTTGCCGATCGTCTGAATAATCATCTCGCAGATCCGCTTGGTACAGCCCATCACGTTGGTGGGATTCACCGCCTTATCCGTAGATATCTGCACAAACGTTTCCACGGCGAATTCGTCCGCCAGCCGCGCCACGTTCAGCGTGCCGAACACGTTGTTTTTCACGGCCTCGTTGGGGCTGGTTTCCATCAGCGGCACGTGCTTGTGCGCCGCCGCGTGAAACACAATCTGCGGGCGGTATTTTTCGAATACGTCGCGCATTTTTCCGATATCGCGCACGCTGGCTACCAGCGTTAAAAGATTGAGTTTTTCGTGATATTTCCGCTTAAGTTCCTGTTCGATATTGTACGCGTTGTTTTCGTAAATATCCAGAATAATCAGGCGCTTCGGGTGATGCGTCGCAATCTGGCGGCACAGCTCGCTGCCTATCGAACCGCCCCCGCCCGTTACCAGCACCGTTTTATCTTCGATATAGCCGAGAATCTGATTCAGATCTACCTGCACCTGTTCTCTGCCCAGAAGATCGGTGATTTCCACGTCGCGGAATTTCGATACCGTTACTTTTCCGTCGGTCAGTTCGAAAATGCCCGGCAAAATTTTCACGGGTTTTTTGCAGTCTTTCAGAATATTGATGATTTCTTTCTGCCGCCGGCGCGACGCGGAAGGAATCGCGAAAAAGATTTCGTCCACGTTATATTTTTTCGCCATTTGCGGCGCCGAGGCGATATCTCCCACGATTTTTACGTTTAAAATGTGCTTGCCCAGTTTGTTTTTATCGTCGTCCAGAATACATACGGGGCGGAAAGAAGCGCGCTTCGAAGTGCACTGCTCCTTGACGATCAGAAGCCCGGTTTCGCCTCCGCCCACAATCATCACGAGCTTTTTTCCCTTGAAACCGCGGCGGAAAAATACGCCGATTGTTTCGTTCAGGCGCTTGCAGAAACGCGAATACACCGCAAAATTCATTAAAAATATGCCGAATACCAGCACGGTGGAAACGGAAACGACGCGCTGCCCGGTAACCGCCGCAAAGACGATATTCAGCGCCGTCTTCAA
>OGFY01001344.1_pt1 | contig 18366 bp, 15 predicted proteins | sample 1570951 | NCBI WGS metagenome assembly OGFY01 (sample SAMEA2581942, study PRJEB24529) | metagenome | biome: Human gut stool | place: China | collected 2011
GCCGCACCAATCCGAAGTCCCGTAAAGGAACCCGGTCCCGCCGCAACCGCAATCGCATCAATCGTATTCAAATCTAACTCTGTCATCTTCACGATCTCATCCAACATCGGAAGCAGCGTCTGCGAATGTGTCTTCTTATAATTTACTGAATATTCTGCTACCAGCAGGTCATCCTCGACAAGTGCCACACTTGCCACCATGCCGGAGCTGTCAACACCTAAGATTCTCATTTCAAAATCTCCTCAACTGTAATCGTTCGATAGTCGAACCCTTTTTCGACGTCTTTTTTTATCGTCACTTTCTTATACTGTGGCGGCAATATATCGTAGATCAGTTCCGCCCACTCAATCAGACAGACGCCATCGCCGTCGATTGCTTCGTAGTAACCGATCTCATCCATCTCATCGTCCCTGCCAATCCGGTAAACATCGAAATGGTAAAACGGCATACGCCCTTCGTCATATTCCTTTAATATCGTAAATGTCGGGCTGCTGATCGGCTCCGTCACGCCAAGTCCTGCACCAAAGCCTTGCGAGAATACCGTCTTGCCGCAGCCAAGATCGCCATATAAGCAATATACTTCACCCGGCTTCGCCTGCTCTGCAAGTGCCTTGCCGATTGCAAAAGTTTCCTCTGCGCTGAAACTTTCTTTTTTATATACCTTTTCCACTTTGATACCTCTTCAAACTTCTGCTGACTCTCGGCTTGTATCCGGCTGTAAAATTTACCACCGACGCCAGAATCTTACCTTTATCGTCACCCAACTGATCCAGTGGGATCACAAATGCATGCATACGGTTTGTGTAAACAGCAAGCATGTATTTCGTCATAAGCAGACGGTACACGCCTTTCCACTCAAGTTCCATATGTTCTTCGCCCTGCGACACACCGATTCCATCATCGCCAAATGTATAGACAAGCGGTTGCTTATACGAAGGGCTTGTCTTCAACTGCTTGAATGTCTTGAACGCAAGCGAGAGCGGATTGATCACCGTAAACATCAAAGCCACGATAATGAAAATCGCTTTCTGTCTGCCCGATGTCGTGTTCCAGCCGATCACAAGCATCACGATCGCGCCAAAACTCAGCACCAGTCCTAAAATTCCGCTCATGCTTCGATAGTTTGTATTCATTACATAACTAAATAATGCCGGAAATGTCATATTTACACTTTTTGTCTTTGCTTCTGTCATAATTTCCTCCGGTCAGATCTTTATAATTCAAATTCAATCTTCTTGTGCTTATTCTCGTACTCGGTGTATTTGACACCCGCCATCTCAAACATCTTCTTCGATGCCATCGTGCTGTCCGAATCTGCATATTTATCGGACATATAGATCACTTCTTTGATTCCCGACTGGATGATTGCCTTCGCGCATTCATTGCACGGGAACAAGGTTACATAGCAGCGGGAACCGCGCAACGTACCGCCACCACGGTAATTCAAAATCGCATTTAACTCCGCATGGCAGACAAAGAAATATTTGCTCGCCATTCCTTCGCCTTCCCGGTCCCACGGCATCTCATCGTCGTTGCAACCGGACGGCATACCATTATAGCCTACGGTTAAGATTCGATTATCCTGATCCACGATACACGCGCCTACCTGTGTATTCGGATCTTTGCTGCGGTTCGCAGACATAATCGCAATCCCCATAAAATACTGATCCCAGCTAATGTAGTCGGCTCTTTTCATCGGTGTCCTCCTTTTCTTTTCATCTGATCATCCGGTTATTTCCATATAGTGATAACCCGTTTTTACATCGGCCATCTTATGGTTATACAACTTTTTTCTCTAAAATGCTACTCTGATTATGCTGAAAATTTTATCAATTTTAGCTGTAATATCAGCAAAACTGCCCTCAGTCATAGACGAAGTGATAAATGCAAGCTCTCCGTCCACACCTTCTGCTGTTACATATGTCACATCACCAAACAGCTTCTGGATCTCATCTTTTGTGATCGCATCTGCACTTACTCGTATGAAGAAACGATTAACCGCATCTCTGAAATCACCGATCGGAAGTGCTTCTGCATCCCAACTTGCCATAATATTCTTACCCATATGTTTTACTTCGTCTACAACATCGGATACAACGGCGGATGCTGTTGGAAGCTTTCCGGCTCCTCTTCCATAGAACATGATATCATCTACAACATTTCCATGTACAAATATGCCATTGAATACATCATGGATACCGGATAATGGATGGTTCTCGTCCAGCATCATAGGTGCAACGAAGGAGTATAAGGTATCTCCTTCCTTTTTAGTCGTACCTACTAATTTGATCGATACACCAAGTGCATCTGCATATTTGAAATCTTCTGTTGAGATCTTTGTGATTCCTTCTGTATGGATCTTAGTGTAATCCAGATGCTTTCCATATACGATAGAAGTCAGGATAGCGATCTTTCTACACGCATCTCCACCTTCTACGTCTGCTTCCGGATTTCTTTCTGCATATCCCAGATCCTGTGCCTGCTTCAGCACTTCATCATAAGATGCACCTTCCTGATCCATTTTGGTCAGGATATAATTTGTTGTTCCGTTTAAGATACCTGTGATCTCTGTTACTTCATCTGCTGTGATAGAGGTATTTAATGGACGGATGATCGGAATACCACCGCCAACAGATGCCTCAAATAAGAAATTCACATTGTTCTCTTTTGCGATCGCAAGTAATTCCGGTCCGTGAGAAGCTACCAGTTCCTTATTGGATGTTGCTACACTCTTGCCTGCTGCAAGGCACTGTTTTACAAATGTATAGGCAGGATTGATTCCTCCCATTACTTCAACAACAACCTTTACTTCATCATCGTTTAAGATGTCATTGAAGTCATGTGTCAGTATCTGCTGTACAGGATCTCCCGGGAAATCTCTCAGATCAAGAACATACTTGATGTTAATCTCTTCTCCCGCTCTCTTATTAATGATCTCGTGATTTGTATTGATTACTTCAACCACGCCTGAACCAACTGTACCATAACCTAATACTGCTATATTTACCATGTGGGTGTCTCTCCTTTTTGCATTCTTTTTTTGTATATTACGACTCACTCCGGCTGCACCATTTTAAATATGCATTCATAAATCCGTCGAGTTCTCCATCTAAAACTGCGGCAACATTTCCGCTTTCTTCACCTGTCCGGTGATCCTTCACCATCGTATACGGCTGCATAACATAAGACCGGATCTGGCTTCCAAATCCATTCTCCAGTATCTCACCCCGAATATCCGAAATCTTATCCAAATTCTCCTGTTTCTTGATCAGATACAGCTTAGACTTCAGCATCTGCATAGCCTTATCCTTATTCATATGCTGTGAACGCTCATTCTGGCATTGTACTACGATACCGGTCGGAATGTGCGTGATACGAACCGCCGATGATGTCTTATTGATGTGCTGTCCACCGGCTCCGCTCGATCTGTAAGTATCGATCCGGAGATCATCTTCATTGATATCCACTTCCAGGTCTTCCTCTATCTCCGGTATCACATCGCAGGAAGCAAATGAAGTCTGTCGCTTGCCTGCTGCATTGAACGGTGAAATACGAACCAGACGATGTACTCCTTTTTCTGATTTCAGATATCCATAAGCATTCTGTCCACTGATCTGTATCGTAACCGACTTAATGCCAGCCTCATCACCCTCCAGATAGTCAAGCACTTCCACCTTAAAACCGTGCTTTTCCGCCCATCTGGTATACATTCTGTATAACATCGATGTCCAGTCACAGGACTCTGTCCCGCCGGCTCCTGCATGAAGCGTCATAACGGCATCGTAACCATCAAACTCATCCGACAGTAGAAGACTGATCCTGTAATTTTCGAATTCCTTCTGAAATGCTGTCAGCATCTCACCGATTTCCTCTATCATAGGGGAATCGCCCTCTTCTTCCGCCATCTGAATCAGGGTTTCAATATCTGAAAAATCCTGTTCCAGCTTCTGATATTCCTCCAGCGAATCCTGCAGCTCCTTTAACTGTCTGGAAACGCTGGTTGACTTTGCTACATCATCCCAGAAGCCCGGCTGTTCCATCTCATATTGTAATTTTCCTATGCTGTCTTTTCTGCCAGCGATGTCAAAGTGAATCCCTTACTTCCATTAATGGTTGTCTGTACTGATTCAGTGTGAACTTAAACTGGTCTGTCTCTATCATTAATTTCTCACCTACTTTATCGGTTGCATCCGCAACACATTATTTCTATTCGTTCCGTCCGCAGCAGTTCTTATATTTCTTACCGCTACCGCATGGGCACAGATCATTTCTTCCGATTTTTTTTGCTTTCTTTACAGGCCCTCTGGATACAGTATCATCCTTGTTTGTTCCTGTAACTTTATTTACTTCCTCACGTTCAACCTTCTGTTCAACCTTAACACGAAGAAGCAGTTTTACTGTATCCTCCTGAATTGCTCTTGTCATCTCATTGAACATGTCATAACCGGCAAACTTATATTCTACAACAGGATCTCTCTGACCCAATGACTGAAGTCCGATGCCCTGCTTTAACTGTTCCATATCGTCGATATGGTCAGTCCATTTTCTATCAATTACCTTCAGAAGGATAATACGCTCGATCTCACGCATATCTTCCGGACTTGGGAATTCTTTTTCTTTCTCATGGTAGAGTTCCACAGACTCATTATACAATCTCTCTTTGAGTTCTTCTGTGTCACCCTTTTTGATCTCATGCTCAGTAAGTGCGATTGGTTCTGTAAATGGAATGATCTCACGGATCATATTGTCAAGCTCTACAATATTCCACTCTTCCGGTGCAACTTCTGATGAGCATACAGTATCTACACATGCATTGATATCATCCTTGAGCATCTTCAGGATAACTTCATGCATATCTTCACCGTCTAAGACTCTCCGGCGCTCCTTATACATGATCTCTCTCTGTTCATTATTTACACGGTCATACTCTAACAGATTCTTTCTGATCGCGAAGTTGTTGCTTTCGATCTTCTTCTGGGCCTTCTCTACGAAGTTCGAGATCGTCTTATGCTGGATCTCTTCGCCCTCCGGGATCTTCAATGTATCATAAAGGCTCATAACTCTCTCAGAACCAAACAATCTCATCAGATCATCTTCCAGAGACAGGTAGAACTTGGATTCACCCGGATCTCCCTGACGACCGGAACGTCCACGAAGCTGATTATCGATTCGTCTGGACTCATGACGTTCTGTACCAATGATACGAAGTCCGCCAAGTTCAGCAACGCCCTCGCCAAGCTTAATATCCGTACCACGACCAGCCATGTTCGTTGCGATCGTAACTGCATTCTTCTGACCTGCTTCTGCAACGATCTCTGCCTCAAGCTCATGGAACTTTGCATTTAATACCTTATGTGGAATTTTTTTCTTGCTGAGCATGTGGCTGAGTTCCTCAGATGCATCAATATTGATCGTACCAACCAGAACAGGCTGTCCTTTTCTGTAACTCTCATTGATCTGCTCAACAATAGCGTTTAATTTCTCTTTCTTTGTCTTGAAGATAGAATCCGGGTGGTCAATTCTCTGTACCGGAAGGTTGGTTGGGATCTCTACAACATCCATACCATAGATCTCTCTGAATTCTTCTTCCTCTGTACTTGCTGTACCTGTCATACCTGCTTTCTTCTCAAACATATTAAAGAAGTTCTGGAATGTGATCGTAGCAAGTGTCTTGGACTCTCTCTTAACCTTTACATTTTCCTTTGCTTCGATCGCCTGATGCAGTCCGTCTGAGAAACGACGGCCCGGCATGATACGTCCTGTAAATTCATCAACGATCAGAACCTCGTCATCCTTTACAACATAATCACGGTCACGGAACATCAGGTTATGTGCACGAAGTGCAAGAATTATGTTATGCTGGATCTCGATATTCTCAGGATCGGACAGGTTCTCGATATGGAAGAACTGCTCTACTTCCTTCACACCGTTTGCTGTCAGCATAACGTATTTGTCTTTTTCATTTACAAGAAAATCTCCGTCTTCTTCAATTGCTGTATTCATCAGCATATCCATCTTGGAGATCTCGCCATCACCTTCACCACGCTTCATACGTCTTGCAAGGTAATCGCACATCTTATAAAGCTCTGTCGATTTGCCGCTCTGTCCTGAAATGATCAGAGGTGTTCTCGCCTCATCGATCAATACAGAGTCGACCTCGTCGATTACACAATAATGAAGTCCTCTTAACACAAGCTTTTCTTTATAGATAACCATGTTATCTCTTAAGTAATCGAAACCGAGTTCATTATTTGTTACATAAGTAATGTCACATGCATATGCGTCACGTCTTTCATCATTTGTAGATGAATTCAAAATAATACCAACTGTAAGTCCAAGAAACTCATGAACCTTACCCATCCATTCAGCATCACGCTTTGCCAGATAATCGTTGACTGTTACGACCTGAACACCTTTGCCTTCCAGTGCGTTTAAGTATACAGGAAGTGTAGACACAAGGGTCTTACCTTCACCGGTTCTCATCTCGGCGATACGTCCCTGATGTAATACAACACCACCGATCAACTGTACTCTATAATGCTTGATGCCAAGCACTCTGTATGCAGCCTCTCTTACAACTGCAAATGCTTCTACCAGCAGATCATCAAGCGTTTCCCCATTTGCAAGTCTCTCTTTGAATTCTGCTGTCTTTGCTCTTAATTCCTCATCGGACAATGCCTGCATGTCAGAATCAAGTGCTTCTATCTTGTCCACAATAGGAGCGATCTTCTTCAGTTCTTTCTCACTATGTGTGCCAAATACTTTTTCAAATAATCCCATTCTATTATTCTCCTAACTGTTTTCTTGATTTCATATCCAAATCTTATTACTCAGGGTACATAATACCATCATATGAAATTTATATCAAGAATGAATCTGAAAAGCTTTGGTAAAGCATTTATGAAATAATGATGAATAATCAACATTCATTCTTTAAATCTGACCACAAAAAAGAGCCGCCAGCGTTAATTGTCTGGCGACCCTTCTTTTTATCCGAAAATCTCAGGCAGACATTCTTCAGACTATAGCTTCTGAAAATATCTGTCCCTGCTCAGCAGGTACGAGATTAAAATTCTGGTTCGATCAATCCGTATGTATTACCCTTTCTCTTGTAGACAACATTTACTTCTTCTGTCTCTGCATTTCTAAATACATAGAAGTTATGTCCAAGCAGATCCATCTGGATGCATGCATCGTCCGGATACATAGGCTTTACTGCAAATCTCTTGCTTCTAACGATCTTAATCTCGTCATCTTCATCTGTTTCTTCTTCTACAAATGAATTCTGGAGATATGCTGCATTCTGCTCCTTGTCGATCAATTTCTTCTTATGCTTGTTCACCTGTCTCTCGATTACTTCTAGCACAAGATCGATCGATACATACATATCATCACTTACCTGTTCTGCACGAATGATATGTCCTTTCATAGGGATCGTAACTTCTATCTTCTGTCTGTCTTTCTCTACACTAAATGTAACCTGTGCAACAGCATCTTCTGCGAAATATTTCTCAAGCTTGGACAGCTTGTCATATACTGCATTCTTTAAACCTTCAGTAACATCGATGTTTTTTCCACTAATTATGTAATTCATGTTGCCCAACTCCTTCTTTTTCGGGTGTCCCCGAATTGATAGTCTTATTATAACATAAACCACCATTTTTTCAAGTCATTTTAAACAAAAGGGAACCGTTTGCTTTTCATTTTTTAGTCAAATTAACAATTAATTTATATAATTTATGAAAACTACACAAATGCATATGTATCTTTTTTCTATCTCCCATATTTTCTTAATTTACAGTCTTGTATTCATCGAATGCAAAAAAGAAAGCCGATACATACCGGGAGAAACAAGAACCTGTTCACTCACCATGTACCGACTTTTCTTCTATTCTGTTTATCCTTTATTGTCCAAGCAGTCTGACTGCCTTGATCGGAGTTCTGTAATTATATACAGATGTCTTGATTCCTGTTGCTTCTGTACTTGCATGTACGATCATGCCGCCACCTGTATAGATTCCAACATGTCCGATATCTCCGTCTGTTCCGTAGAATAACAGATCACCCGGTTCCAGCTCTGAAAGACTTACTTCTGTTCCGTAATAAGACTGAGCAGTTGCGGAATGTGGAAGTGAAATTCCAAAGTGTGCATATACGGATAATGTAAATCCTGAACAGTCAGCACCATTTGTAAGGCTTGTACCGCCATATACATAAGGATTGCCAACAAACTGTAATGCATAATTTGCAAGGTCTACACCAGTTGAACCGCTGGATGGCACCGGATCCTCAGAAGGTGCTTCTGTAGGAGCTTCCGTAGGAGCCTCAGTTGGTGCTTCCGTAGGGGCTTCTGTTGGTGTCTCAGTTGGTGCTTCTGTAGGAGTCTCAGTCGAAGCTTCCGTAGGGGTTTCTGTTGCCTGCTGCTCTTCCTCCTGATGCCTCTGCTGTTCTTCCTGCTGTATTCTCAATTCTTCCTCTTCTGCTGCTCTTGCAGCTTCAGCCTCTTCTACCGAGATAGCCTTTACTGTATTATATGAAATTTCAACATAATCCGAACTTACATAACCGGCAGTCTCATCATCAACCTTTACTTCTGTCCAGCCATCTGCCTGACCGATTACTGAATATGATTCTCCACCAGGGATCATTGTAAGACATTCACTGTCTGCATCTGCCTCGGCACGTACATTCAAGGTTTCTGTTGTAACAGTTGCCAACTTGCTGCAATGTTCTTCTGCATAAGCACCTGCATCGTCACCATATACAAGGAAATCGTTCTTTATGTATCCTTCACAGCTACCGGATGCAACCTTTGTCCACGTATCACCTTTTTCCTTTACAAGGGCAATACCATTTGCTCCAAGTGTTCCGACCAGTTCACCGTCTACACTTGCTGTAGCACGGATATTAACCTCATCCGTTACAGTTGTAAGACACTTTCCTTCAAACTGTGGATACTTACAGGTTTCCTCTGCCGCTCCCGTTTCCTCTGTCGCAGCTTCTGTTGTTTTTTCTTCTTTCTTGGTACTCTTTTTTGATGTCTTCTTTGTCTCAGTCTTTGCTGTTTCTGTCTTAACTGTTTCAGAAGAAGCATCCGTCGGTGTACTTCCATCTCCGGCTGAAGCCGTTTCAAGCTGAACAGATTCTACATATCTGTCAAGCGCTGATGAGAGTCCGATCGTTGAATCATCATATATGTTATTTGCTTTGATCACGCCAAATGCCGTTGTAGCTGCCAGACTGACTGTTACTACCGCAACGGATATCTTTCTGGTTCCTTTGGACATCTTATTACCTCCCTGACATGGAAATGCCATGTCATCAAACATTTGTTACGAAATTGTTACATTTCTGGTTCATTATAACAACAATTCAAATGCTTGTCAACATGGCATTCCCGTGTTTTTGCTTGTTTTTCAGCGTTTTTTAAAAATTAAGATTTATTACATTTGTTACAAACTTAAGAAACAACTACTCCATCTTTGGCTTTTACTGTAACGATGGCACCTGTTTTTAATATCTGGGTCGCATTCTTTGCTCCGATGATAACCGGAACATCACGGCTGAGGCCTACGATCGCAGCATGTGAATTTTTCCCATCCTTTTCACACACGATCGCAGATGCAGTCTTTAACTGTTCCATGATATTATTGCTGGTCTCTTTCATTACAATAATATCTCCCGGATTATAATTTTTCTGAAGATCTTCTTCTGTTTCTGCTACACATAAAGGAGCACATACCGACTTCTCGTTTACAGAAGTACCTTTTACAAGGATATGTCCAACAACATGTACCTTGATCAGGTTGGTTGTTCCGGCAACACCAAGCGGAACGCCGGCAGTGATAACAACGATCTCTCCATCCTTGATGTAATGATTTCTCTTCGCAGCTTCTACAGAATGCTCAAACAGATCATCCGTATTATTCTCCTCTGCGATCAGAAGCGGCTGAACGCCCCATGACAGATTTAACTGACGACATACCTTTGCAACCGGTGAACATCCGATGATCGGACATTTCGGTCTGTATTTAGAAATCATGCGGGCTGTTTTTCCTGATTTTGTTACGGTTACGATCGCTGCTGCGCCAAGATCGATTGCTGTTGTACAGGTTGCATGGGAGATTGCGCTGGTGATATCCGGATTCTGGATATTTCCTCTCTCATAAAAACGTTTTGTATAATCAATATCTTCTTCTGCACGTTCTGCGATCTTAATCATGGTATGGAGTGCTTCTACCGGATACTTGCCTGCGGCTGTCTCACCGGAAAGCATGATCGCGCTGGTTCCATCATAGATTGCATTTGCAACGTCTGTTGCCTCTGCTCTTGTCGGTCTTGGGTTCTTGATCATGGAATCAAGCATCTGGGTTGCTGTTACAACCTGCTTGTCTGCATTGTAAACCTTCTTGATGATCATTTTCTGGATTACAGGAACATCCTCTAACGGAATCTCTACACCCATATCGCCACGTGCTACCATGATACCATCTGATACACGGATGATCTCGTCGATATTTTCCACACCCTGCATATTCTCGATCTTGGAAATAATATTTATATTATCACAGCCATGCTCATCTAAAATCTTACGGATCTCCAATACATCATCTGCCGTTCTTACAAAGGACGCTGCAATAAAATCAAAGTCATTCTCAATACCAAATATGATATCTGCACGATCCTGCTCACTGATGTATGGCATGGACAGATTTACGCGTGGTACATTTACGCCCTTGCGATTGGATACCGGACCGCCATTTACTACACGACAGACGATCTTATTCTCGGATACCTGCTCTACCGTCATCTCGATCAGACCGTCATCGATCAGTATCGTATTTCCCGGTTTTACATCATTTACAAGATTCTTATATGTGATTGAAACCATCTTCTCATCACCTTCAACCTCATCGGTTGTAAGTGTAAATGTCTGCCCCGGCTTCAGTTCAATCTTTCCATTTTTGAAATCTTTTACACGGATCTCCGGTCCCTTTGTATCCAGCAGTGTTGCAACCGGAAGGTTCAGCTCTGTTCTGAACTTCATGATACGTTCCATGTTGCGTTTATGCTGTGCATGATCTCCATGTGAAAAGTTGAATCGGGCAACATTCATTCCCTCGATCATAAGCTTTCTCAAAATATCATCATCATCTGTTGATGGCCCTAATGTACATATAATTTTAGTTTTACGCATAATGCCTCCTAATTTGTTGTTTTTATACTAAGAAACTATTATCAGTCTCCATAATACTCTTCATCCGGCACATGATCTTCCTGTTCTCCTGCTTTTGTTTCCGGTTTCTCCGGTATCCGTAGGATCTCATCTGCATATAATTTGACTGCTGCGATCAGATAGACAAATGTTATGATCACACACAGAATATACATAAATACAAACTGTCCCTTTAATACAAATCCTGCGATCAGGATCGCCGCTATAAACCACGGAGTTCTGATAAGTGTGGACGCCTTTACGATATCCGAAAAACCGATCTCATCACTGATACCAAATACATGCTTGAGTGCATTTATGATAAATCCCCATATCAGGGTCCCGACATAGTAGACAAATATCAGCAATACCGCCAGCACAAGTGTAATCCCGATCAATAACGGAGTATCATATTTTCTTGTCAGATTTTATAATGAATCCTTATCATAGACATCCCGCTTCTCGATCGAACGCAGGTGCGAATAAACACTGTTCCAACTGATCCTGGTCGGTGAATCATCGCTGTACAGCAGAATCTCCTGATTGCTGACCACTACCATTGTCTTATAATGTCCAACCTCAAGAAGTTCATCGATCTCATCTGATTCCGTATCGTAATCCGTAGAATTGATTCTGATATATGCTTCTCCCGGACGTTTTAATTCATACTGCTTCTTACAATAAAATCCGTCTTCACTTACACTGAAATATGCAATTCTGTCATCGATCGCATCTGCCAGGCGGTTATATCCGATTCTCTTGCTGACCGGCATATAAAATACTAACGTCGGAAGAATCACGCATACAAGGATCACCAACAAATGGATGGAAAACCATGTTGCACTTTTTCCTGTCTTAATATATTCTGCCGGGCGGACCAGTCCTTTTAACATACCGCCTAATGCCCCAAAAAATCTTGTTTTTTTCTCCATATGATGTTCCTTTCATTTTTTATTACCGTGTTGATTATAACACGTCATCGACTGACTTGGCACTACAAAAATGCTTTTTTTGTGCAAATTTCTGGTAAAGATTTTATCTGATCTTTTACCTGTTTTTTTCATAGTTCTTAAATTTCCCCAGATTATTGACATTTATATGAAAAAAAAATATTATAAATTAGTTAAGGATAAATAAAAATTGGAGGTTGCTTATCGTGAAAAAACTTATTACCACGGTATTGTGCAGTGCTGTCGCCGGTCTCACGATCTTCAGCGCACCTAAGATCGCCGGTCAGGCCTATGCGCAGTCACAATATGCGTACACAACAGTTTCTACCCAGTCATCCAACATTTCATATGCTGACGAAATTGATGAAATGGTGGAAACAGGAACATTTGACAGTTCTTCATTAACAAAGGAACAGATTGCCCTTATCAATAAAAAATACGGAGAAGATCCACAGGCAATTCAGGAGCTTCAGAAAAAATCTGACAGCATCAAGAATCCTTCTCTGGCTTCCATTGATACCAGCATCTATGCCCATGATGCACAGTTCAAGGGCTATGACATTATAAATGGTATTGATATCTCCCGCTGGCAGGGCAATATCGACTGGAAGAAGGTCAAGGCAGACGGAATTAATTTTGCTCTGATCCGTGTCGCACTCCGTACCACAGAATCCGGTGTGCTGGAAGCAGACGCATTATATAAGGAAAACATCGAAGGTGCTCTCGCCGCAGGACTGGATGTCGGCGTATATGTCTATTCCCAGGCGATCACAACGGCCGAAGCAAGAGCAGAGGCCAACTACACCATGAAGCTGATCAAGGGCTATAACATAAAGCTTCCGGTTGTTATGGACTACGAATACTACATCAATCATTCCGGCAGACTTGCACGGGCAAACTTAAGCCCTGCTGCCGCAACTACGATCTGTACTGCTTTCTGTGAAGAGGTAGAGAAGAATAATTACACCGCTATGGTCTATGCAAATAAATCTTTACTCACAGATGATGTATATGCAGATGTACTGGCAAAACGGTTCCCGATCTGGCTCGCCCAATATCCGGGATGGGATTCTGTAACCAACAGTGTGCATGCATCTTACGAAGGTAAATATTCCTACTGGCAGTACACATCTTCCGGCTCTGTAGCCGGCATCAGCGGTAATGTTGATATGAATTTCCGGTACATCAAAAAACCGGAAGCCGTTAAGAATCTGCATATCACTTCAACTTCCATGCAGAAGGTATCCTTGAAATGGGATAAAGTACCGTATGTATATGGTTATAAGATCTATCGTCTTGACAAGAGCACAAATACATATAAGCATGTCGGAACGACAGTCGGTGCAGGCAATACTTCATTTACAAACAAGGGTCTGGAGGTAGAAACCTTATACAGTTACAAGGTACTTGCGTTCTACGGAACAAATTCCGGTGCTTACAACGGTGGAGAGTCCAATATCGTTCATGCCGCTACACAGGAAAAGAATATTGATAAAGTTTCAATCGCCAAACGGGCAAAGGATTCTCTTACTTTAGAATGGACTCCGCAGACCGAAGTTTCCGGATACCACATTGTACGTTTTAATCCGGCAACCGGTAAATACAAAACCGTTGCTTATGTAAAAGGAGCCAAAAACAATACTTACACAGATACCAAGCTGGCAAGCGGAACAACTTACACTTATAAAGTGCGTGCTTACTTTGAAGAAGGCAGCCGCCGCGCATTTTTCAAATACTCCTCTTCCATAAACGGAAACACCCGTCCCGGACAGGCCACAGGTGTAACTGCTTCCTCTACAAAGAATACCGTAACCGTTAAATGGAATGGTCAGATAAATGTTGCCGGCTATATCGTTTACCGTTTAAATGACAATGGTAAATGGGTACGCGTTAAAACGATCACAAATAAAAACACAACCTCATATACAGATAAAAAATTAAGTGGCAATACCATTTACAAATACTGTGTTGTTGCTTACTACAAGAAATCCGGCAACAATGTCCGTACAGATCGTTCCAAAACAGTATCTATTATGACAAAACCAGCAAATGCCAGAAGCGTGTCCGTTATCCCATCCAAGAATAACTCTGTAAGTATTTCCTGGAAATCTTCTAAGAATATTTCAGGTTATCTTGTTTATATGAAAAACGGAACCACAGGTTCTTCCTGGAAACGGATTGCAAAATTATCTTCCGATAAGACTTCCTGGACACAGAAGGGACTGTCCGCAAACGGAACCTATAAGTTCAAGGTTAAAACCTATTACCGCGGAAACGGTGCTACTTCGATCAGTGATGCAGCTACGATAACCGTTAAGATCCCACCGAAAAAGGTAACAGGAGTAGCTGTAAACAGCTACGGTTCCAAGCAGTTAATGACATGGAAGGCTCAGACAGATGCAGATGGGTATTATATCTATCGTTATACAAATAAAACAAAGAAGTATACAAAGCTGAAAACGATCACCAACTCCGCCGCTTCTTCCTATATTATCAATGAAGCCGGATCATCCAAATACAGCTATTGCATCGTTGCCTACAACAAGTCAAATGGAAAGGCTTACAAGGGAACCAGATCTGCACTTACCGCTAGCAAGAAAGGCAGCCAGAAGATGCAGGTTATATGCAGTGTCTTAAATGTAAGAAAAGGTCCCGGAACCGGATATGATATTATTCAGACAGTTTCTTATGGAACAGAGCTTACACTCAAAGGCTTATATCAGGACTGGTATCGGATTTCCTTCACAAAGGACGGCAGAACCTACAACGGCTATGTTTCAGCCGCTTATGTAAAATTGAAATAAGTAATAACCATATATAGCAAACGGCAGGAATGCATTCCAAGCACTCCTGCCGTTTATTTCTATTACTGTTTTTACTTATTTGCTGAGTCCGGAACAAACATATAACCAATCCCCCGGACAGTACGGATATATGCCGAATCCTCTTCCAGCTTATCTCTCAATCGTTTGATATATACCGACAAGGTATTATCATCCACAAATGACTCATCGACATCCCACAACCGTTCGATCAACTGTCTCCGTGTCATAACCTGATTCTCATGAAGCGTCAGTTCCCGAAGCAAACGAAATTCACTTGGTGTACTGTCGATATTCCGTTCATTCCGGTAGATCTTATACTGTTTATTATCTAGTCTGGTGTGTCCGAAAATGAAATCTTCTCCTGCTTCATTTTCCAAATCTGTTTTTTTGATATTGTTATACCGTTGTCTTCTCAGGATCACAGAGATCCGTGTCAGCAGTTCCTTTACCCGATATGGTTTTGCTATATAATCATCTGCACCAAGCTCCAGTCCCTGCACCAGATTCACTTCATCTGATACTGCTGTAAGAAATATGACCGGAACATAATTATCTGCCTCACGGATCTCTCTGCAGAAATCATAACCATTTCCATCCGGCAGCATAACATCAAGCAGCACCAGATCGATATCCGGCTGCAGACACTTTCTCGCAGTCTTAAGATCCGAAGCATGCACCACTTCATAATGCTCTGTCTTTAATGTATATTCCGTCCCCATTGCCAAAGCAAAATCATCCTCAACTAACAGGATCTTCTCATTTGCCATTTCTCACACCCCTGTTCTATTTTATTCACGATCCAGTGCAAAGAAACACACCGCACTGACCAGACTGATAATGATACCTGCCAGAAACAGATAGAAGCCCAGCCGGTATCCTGCAAAGCCTTTATAGCCATTTTCCTGCATACTGCGTGTTGTTTCTTCCATAATCCCATGAATCGCCCGAATCGTCTTACTGTGTGTCAGCAGGAATAATTCAATACCGGAAAGAACAGCCGGTATAAAAAACATCAGATTGAAGATGTCCCAGGTATCCCGGTCTCCACGCAGATAGATCACAACCAATACAATTCCCGCTATCCCGGTAAGGATTGCCAGATAAGGCAATATCCGGACAAACAGATTGATATCTCCCATCGCCTGATAACGGTCTGCAAGCTTTTTCAGATTTAAAAGCGGAAACCATTCCTTTACATCCTGATAATCCTTCATGGTAAACTGGTATCCCAGGAATGGGAAACATCCGGATATCAGGATCATAACCATCCCAGCCAGATACGTCAGGCTGAATTTATTTACCTTCATACACCCTCCATGCCAGCAATTATTTGATACGGAACGTCGCTTTTACATAACCATCTGCGAACAGCACATGATCTCTTCCGTCAAATGCCCACTTTAACTCTTCTTCTGCATAAGATGGCTCTACAAATTTAACATCAATTCTGGATACGTCCTCTGATTTTACAGCCGCTGTACGAAGAAGCAACATACCCTGAACAACCGGATGATCGGTCAGATGAATCTTATTCTGATCACCTGTCTCCTTGCTGAAGCTGTAAACCTCTTCTTTTGAAAATGTGTGGAACTCCTCTGCATTATCATATGATGCAGCCTCTACGCGCTTCAATTCCTTCTCTTTATCGGATGGCTTTACAAGTGTCACGGTAAATTTCTCTACCGGTGTCTCTACGCCATTCACATAACCGAGGATCGGAAGGATGTACATAAATGCATTCTCCTTTACAGCCCCGAATTCATAGCGGATACTGTCTGCCTGTCCAGCCTGCTCCTTCTCTGCCATATATGAGATCTTGCCGATAAATGCTCCCTGATATGTCGATGCATCCATCTCTGTCATCTTTGTTCCTATCGCCATCATTCTGTCATAAATATTCATATTGTACCTCTTTCTTTCTATATTATTAAAATCGCCTGATTTTCAATTAAATATATCTAAATAATTTTCCTGATCACATTTAAATCTGATTCTATGTTCCAATCATATTCATAATATATGTTTCTCTCAGAAAATTCAACAACCGGTAGTTTCATTTTAAAAGTCCATGCGGGTGCCGGGCTCTGGTGCTCCAATCTCGTATCCCTGTTCACGGATCATCTGCAGGTCAGTTTCAAATGTGATTCCGGTCGTTGTCAGAAAGTCACCGCTGATCACGGCATTTGCCCCGGCACGAAGAGCTGCCTTGCCATTATCCGGCAAATAGGCTCTGCCTGCCGCCAGACGGATAAAGGTATCCGGAAGGATAAAACGAAAAACAGCCACCGTCCGGAGGAACTCCTTCTGCTTCATCGGCTCCTGATGTTCAAAATACGTTCCCGGAATCGGATTCAGCATATTGATCGGAACCGAGTCCACATCCAGCTCTCTTAACGAAAATGCCAGATCGATCCGATCCAAAAGCGTCTCTCCCAGACCGATCAGTCCCCCACTGCATACTTTCATCCCAGCAGCTTTAGCTGCACGGATACTCTTTCTCTTATCATCTGATGTATGCGTCGTGCACAAGGTCTTAAAGAACGCATCCGATGCTTCCATGTTATTATGAACCATTGTCATACCAGCTTCATGAAGCTTTATGAAATCCTCCTCATCCAGCATACCAAGAGATGCACAGACATGGATATCTGCTGTCTTCCTGATATCCTCCACATTCTGAACTGCCAGTGCTACCTCCCGTTTCGACAGCCGCCGTCCAACAGATACAAGCCCGTACCGGTAAGAACCACGGCTCTTATCCTGAACCGCTATATCGGTCAGGATCTGCTCACCCAGTACACATTCCGCCGGGACCTTCTCCTTTGCTCTGGTTGACTGTGCGCAGTACAGACAGTCCTCACCGCACTGTCCAACCTTAACAGCCGCCACAGAACAGACATCGCAGACATTTCCACAGAAATGCAGTCGGATCCGGTCTGCCGCCTCAGAAAGCTCTGACAGATCTACATCGATAAGCAGCTCTGCTTCCTCCCTTTGGATTCGATAGCCATTCAGAATCTTTTCCTCTAACTCTTTCAGTTCTTCCTTTTTCATCATTTGCTTATTGTCCTTTATTAAGAAATATTGCCCTTTTTAACCACACAGTGTATCCATTTTCATCCAATCTTTATTAATATACCATCTAAACAACATCTTGTGAACTACCCAATGTTCCGCATTGCCACGCCCGGCTTGTCCTCGCACCTACCCACTACCGGCTATGTATTACCCAACTTCGCGCCTGCCTACTACCAGCTGGATTCTTTGCATATAAACATAAAGCAATATTTTCGTTATGAACTTGTACCTTGCCAGCGAATGCGGGTGCATGTTTGAGCCGAATGCGAGTTTGCGCAGGAGCATGAGCAAATAAGAC
>OGFY01001355.1_pt1 | contig 18228 bp, 10 predicted proteins | sample 1570951 | NCBI WGS metagenome assembly OGFY01 (sample SAMEA2581942, study PRJEB24529) | metagenome | biome: Human gut stool | place: China | collected 2011
TTTGATATTGCAATATCAGATGAATGTTCTGTCTCGTAATCCGCAGGCTCTGATTCAGATTGTGCTGCAGCTTCCTTTAATGTATCAGAATATTTTTTAACTGCCTCCGTGGCCGCCTTTGCCACTTCACTTGCTCCTCCGGTGCCGGCGGCAGCTCCGGTCTGGGCCGCTGTTTTTGCTCCGGTTCTGGCTGCTGTTGCCGCCTGCTTTCCTGCATTTTCTGCACTCTCTGTTGAAGTCTTTAATGCTTCCTGACGGCTTATGTTCATTGAATTATCATCAGAAGTCCTTAAGGAATATCCTCTGCTTTCTGCATCTTCATGTGAATTGCTTCTGCGCTTTTTATTATCGGTCCGGGTATTATCTGAACCTGCAGTATCCATGTTGCTTTCAAAAAATGTGACGGAATCCGTCACATCCTTTGAAAATATTTTTGTCTGTGCATCCAGCTTCTTCTTAAATCTTTTATATTCAGGAGACTGTTTGAACACCTCAAATGCTCTCTTCTGCTGTGAAGGTGAAAGGGAAGAAAACGCTTTGTATTCTTCCTTTGTCATGTAATTTTCTACAGACAGTCTTTCATATTCTGGCTTGGGAATCTTAAGACCGCTTTTCTTTATTTCTTCTTCAACCGGATTAAGAATCTTCCTTGTCGAACCAAACTGTGGTATTGATTTTACATTTACTTTTTCATCAGCAAAATTAATCCCCATAAGCAGCCTCTTTCATTTTTTCCTTTCGAGCCTTTTCCGCTTTCTCATGGAAGTTCGTAGAGAAAACTTCATACAGTGGATTATCCTTGCTCATAAGACTGTCAAGAATTATAACCTTCTTGCCCCATACCATTACAGACCTTCCAGGTCTATCACTTTTTAGGGCATCATATTCTGCCTGGGTCAAATCCTGAATTTTTGAAAGCCTTTCCGCATCTTCTCCTACCTGCTGGAAGAACATCTTATACCCACAATTCTGGAACATGTCTCTTAAGTCAGGATTCTCTAATGCTCGTGTAAGATTTTGCATGGCGAGTGTAACAATACCGCCAAACTTTCTGTATGTAATTACAGCATTAAGAAGTATTTGTGCTGATGAAGCATTCCTGGTTACAACCTGTGTTTCATCCACAACAAGTCGTGTAGCTTTCTGCAGCTCCTGATTGTAGTTCATCCTGATCGAGAGGAAGAACATAATTGATATCATTACTGGCTGCCAGTAATTTTCATCAACATTCTTAAGACCAAATGCTACAAGTCTGTAAGTACTTATATCTACATCTGATGGATATGCAAACATATCATATACACCATCTGTATAACTGTAGAGGCAGTTTACCATCTCATGAATAATCTTTTTATCATGAGCATTTTCGTTATTATCCTCAAGTATCATTAACTCCTTACGGACATCTTTAATTGTAGGCTGTATAAGATTATTACGGCTAAAAACCTTGTCATACACATTCTGTACTGCCTGCTCAATGAAGTTGCTGTGTTCCTGTGTATAGACTATCTTTTTCATTATGGCTTCGGTAAAGCTTGTCGCCCATTTTGTTACATCTGCTATGAACAGCTCTCTGTCCTTCTTTGTGCCGGCTTTAAACAGACTTAATGGTACTTCCATAGGATTTATATGTATATCTGATTTAGGAGTAAAATCAAGGAACAGACCACCATACATGGCACATACATTCTGTGTTTCATTTTGTGGGTCTATTATCTGGAGGTCGTCATCTGTGGATAGAAGTGTCTGTGTTATTTCTGTTTCCTTAATAAGAAAACTCTTTCCTGCTCCTGTCGGTCCGATAATTATTCCCTGAGGTGATGTCAGTGACTTTCTGTTAGCAAATACAAGATTCTTTGTAGTATTGTTAATTCCGTAAAATATCCCACCCGGCTCTGTTACTTCCGGCGCAAAAAACGGCTGTAATGCTACAAGTGAAGATGTATAGAAGCTTCTCATCTTCTTTACCTGTCTGACACCTGTTGGGAGTGCTGTGTTAAATGCCTTAAGCTGCACATAGTTATATGTTTCAAGATATGCACCGACATTTTTGGCTGTACGCTGCATTGATTCTATTCTTGCAGCAAGCTCATCCTCACTTCCTGCAGTAACAACAACCAAAAGACCTGCCTGTATACATTCCTCAGAATCATCATCGAGCTGGTCCATATATCCTTCAAGCTCTGCTCTCTTTTTCTTCTTACTATACGAGATTCCTGTAACAGCCTGATTATTGCTTTTCTTGGAATCCGCTTCCTGGCTTATTGCCCTCTCGTTATTACCATAAGCACTTCTTAGCATGCTTCTTGTTACAGAGTGTTCCACAGGCGCATAATCAATGGTAACGAATGACTGGTAAGAAGTATCAGATATTGTATGTATGAGCTTTCCATCATCAAGTGCAGTATCAAAGTCTCTCGCAAACAACACTGATACATATGTGTCATTATTAAACATCATGAAATCCCTATACTGGTCTACTGACACAGGAATAACATCATACAATGCATCATGGTTGAAATCATATTCCTTCTTCTCTTCCTGATAGAAGAAATTACGAATCATATTCAGTCTCTGTTCAGCCTTCATTGGAACTATTATGCTTCTCATTGCGCTAAACAGTCTTTCCAGTTCTGTATCCATTCCAAGAAAATAGCTTCTTGCCTCATCATATGTCCTTGTTCTGACTGTAATTGTAAGCGTAAGCACCCGGTTCAAATCATGAAGGTCAGAATTTTCCATCTTTTCCTTAATCCACATGCTTATGCCTTCGCTTACCTCCGGATAGTCACTTCTGTTAATGTCGGTAAATATATCATTAACGAACTGTGTCATATTCTGATATTGATTTGACACTGTTATCTTAAATGATGTACTCATTCCCTTTAAAAAATCCATTAATGAAAGAAGGACATTTGCCTTGTCCTCATCATCTTTGTTTACATATGATATGTCTGTGAATGTGTAGCACCTGTCATAAAGTACAGCTCCTTTGCTATTTTCAATCTGGAAAATGCCATTAGGATATGCCTTATGAATGAACAATGCTTCTCTGGTATTTCTAGGTGTTTTTACCGGCGCTGTTGTAAGTGTTATGCTGTCGCTGAATCTTTTAGCCGGATTCATATAAAATGCCACGGTTAAGCCCCCTTCCTTTTTCTCTTAGCTTTGTCCTTATTGTTAATGTTTCTTATGATTTGAAATTTTCTGTCTGGTTCTGTCTCTTCCGATTCATACAGAAGTCTTTTAGTATTGCCTGTATACATATATTCCTTCACAAGCTCTTTGACTGATAAATAGCCCTGATACTTGTAAAAGCCTATGAATATGACTGGTGCAGCTACAGGCACTGCACAATATATCGCTATCGTTATCCGTATCTTAAACCCAAGCACAAGCCCGGCAACAACAGCACCCGCACATAGAAAACCTTCTGCAATATGTACAATATCTGTCATAGAAAAGCCTTTCCAGAAATCGTTTTTATACTCTTTCAGGAAATCCTTATTTATGTTAATTTTCATCTGCTTTCATTCCTTTCTGTGTGACGGAATCCGTCACAATAATTATCTTAAATCAAATGCCCTCTTTAAGAAGTTGTCGCTTGATTTTACTGCGGTTGCCATAAACGGCATGAATATAAGTGATAATATCACCGCCACGGCTCCGTCAAACCATGAGGCTAAAAGACCTGTATTACACATGCCTGTAAGACCTGCATTAAGTCCGGCGCACAGCTGCATTACAAGTGCTATTATTATTATCTGCAGCGCATTAGTAAGAAAGCTTTTAAACCACGCTATAGCTGAATTTTCAAGTCCTCTTCCTCCTGCAAGTGTAGAAAGCGCAAGAGGAGCAACAGCCATCAGCATGAACAGATTTAAGAATCTTCCAAGTATCTCAATAAGAACAGTGATTGAGCATACACCTGATATGATAAGATATATAGGTGCAAGCATCAGCATTGCCAGTCTGAATCCGGCATCATAATCACCGCCTATTACAGTAGGCACTCCCTTTGGAAGCAGCACCTTGGTTGTTGTGATTGCAAAGCCGGTAAATTCCTGCATTATATCAAGGCAGTTTGTCATCAGGATATTTGCAACGACAAGCTTTATAAAAAGTTCTATCCATGCTTCCATTGTTATTCCTTCCTTCAGGTTGCTTGCCTGACGGCAGAAACCTATAAGGGTAAACATATTTAAGAACACTGCTCCCATCGACAGAAACAATGGAAATGCCGTATTCTTTATATAATCCCATGCGCCAATGTTACCCCCAAGGCCAAGTGCCTGGGCAATTGCATTAATTGCCGGAGTGGTAAATGAAGTAACATTTTTACCCATGAGCGTGTAAGCAATTCCCATAACAAAATTCCACAATTCCTGTGCTATGGTATATACCGAGCCGCCGGATAACAGGTCAATTACCCACTGCGGAGCTGCCGCCAGTGCTACCGGATTTATTAATATGTTCATTGGTTCTCCTTTCTAAGAGAGGCAGATGCCGCTAAGCACCTGCCTCTCTTAAGCATTATTTCTGTAAAACATATGTGCATTGCTTACGATCGTAAACAGCAATACACTTTTTTATCCGATAATTGCATTTACAAGCTGTGGTGCAAGTGTCATTACAAGACCACCGCCTACTCTCTTGAATCCCATAGCCTGCATTGTTCCTTCCTGTGACTGCATTGATACACCCACTTCAAAGAACGCCCATAAAAGGATTATTGCACCGATTGAGCTTACCATTGCAGTAACGATTGCTATAAGATTACTAAATGCTCCTGTAACAATGGCTGCACCATCCTGTGCGCCATCATCTGCAAGAACCCTAAGCTGTGGTACAAATATAATTACGCTTACCAGTGCAGCTAGTATTAAAAACTGTACCGCTTTCTTCTGTGTTTCATTAAGTTTAATTTTCTGTGTTTTCATTTAAAATCATCCTTTCTGCCTTACGGCTTGACGGTAATAAAAAAGAGCCTGTACCTTTCCGGTATCAGACCCTTTAATACATCCTGAGACGGATTCCGTCACATCTTACTTACTGTTATCTTATCTGTCCCTGCCTACATACCTGCCGACAAGGAATACTCCTATGCCTGCAACTACAAGAAACATAACGAAAAATATCATTCCAAACCATCTGTTTAATACTGCCGGATTGATACCAACTATGACTCTTGACAATACCAGGCACAACACAAGTGCTATAATAACTACTCCTATTAATGCTAATACTTTGACTGGACTTATTCCTCTTCTCATACTGATTTACCTCGTTTCTTTTAATTTACTCTATTGTTGCTCCTGTGACATATCCGTTATTCATTGTTACTGATATTCTTCTGTCACCGAACATGTACTGTATTATTCCTGTTCCTGTATCAGACCTGTAATCAGTCTGTACCTCCCTGTCTGCATTTTTAAAGGCTTCCTTTAATGCAGCATAATCTGTTCTGGCAGACAGCCCCATAAAAGTTGAACCTTCCTTTAGTTCTGCAGCAAGTGCATAGCAGTCAGATGTATTTCCTGCCTTGGCGTTGTATTTAACCATTATCGTACTCTTATATGCATCCGTATACATATCAAGCGTTGTTGTCTCGCTTGACAGTGTATTGCTTACATATATGTATCCAAGGTCTTTTATTGCCGCTGCACTGACAGGATATTTAAAGGTATTGCCGTTTAATTCAAATGTAAATGTTTTGCTGTTCTTATCATAAGAATAGCTTTTTACAGGCTCTGTCTTTTTAACCGGACTTGTCTGTGCTGTACCTGATGATGCATTAGCTGATGTTGTTTGGGCTGCACTGCTTTCTACTGCTTTTGTCTCTTCCACCGCTGCCTCTGTCATCTTTTCTGTATGCTTCTTAGGCAGTGTGATTTTTCCACCGAAAGAAAAATATAAGATTAATCCGGCAGTAATAAGAATCACCAGTGAAAGAATCAGATTAATCACAAAACCTGCTTTTGCAAAGTTTTTCTTATTCTCATTCTTCTCACGCTTTTTAGCCGCAAAAAAGATAAAGCCGGCTACCGGAATGGCAGACATTAACGAATATATATACCAGCCCTTCTTAGGTACTGCCTGCTTATTCTCTGCTCTCATTTCGGCAACTATCTGTGCAAGCTGCTTTTCTTCCTTTGCCTTTGTGTTTTCAGAAAGCATTTCAGGAGTAAGGCTTTCAGTAACACCATCATCCTTACTGCCATCATTGTCCTGTGTGACGGAATCCGTCACATTTTCATCTTGTGCTTCTGCTTTTTCCAGCTTTAATATGCCGGAATTGCTTCTCTGCTTCATGTTGTTACCACAGTTACTGCAAAACATTGCTTCTTCCGGATTTTCTGTACCGCATTTATTACAAAACATCGCACATCTCCTTTCTACATGCATATTCCATGTTCAATATCTGGCTCTTCCAGTTCTTCATCCACTTCCTCCGATATATCATCCGTGACGGTTTCCGTCACATTTTTAGTTTCTGCAGTCTGCTTCTGTTCTGACAGAATCGCATCTGTAGCAGATAACACATCTTTCATTGTCTCTATGTTTTCTGCCATTTTCTTATCGTCAGGAAGTAATACAAAGTCTTCTACCGGAATATCAGCCACACCCTTATAGTATTCCTCAATGCCTGATGTCTGTTCTATGTAGCCATATTCAGAATAAAGACCGCCCCTGTTTATTGCTTCGTCTCTTCCATATGCTTCATAGTCAATATAATCCTGCAGCCATTCAGGAACTTTCCTCTCATCATCATTAATGAGCTTCATTCCAAAATCTTCATCATTTTTTACATTCTCATAGAGTGTAAATTTATCAAGATTATCTGTAAGGTTAATGAGCTGGTCTATGCTTGTACCAAATATATCTGCCGCAGCCTGAAACTGGCTCTGCATGTTATCATCTATCTCATCTATCTTCTTTGCCAGATAGTTAAGCTGGTTGATATTCTCATATTCGCCAAGATTAAGCTGTACCAGCTCCGGTAAGTTATAGTCATAATCTGTTATGAATATTTCTTCATAAACTGTTCCATCAGCCCGCTTGTCACCTATTCCGATACGCTTCATAGTTTCCTGCAGCTTTTCTTTGGTAGTAGGAAAATCCACCCACTCACCTTCCGTTCTGCCCTCTGTGTATTTTCCAAGATTAGTGATATATGCACTAAACGGAACTTCTGCATTATTTCGATACTGCATATGCTCTCCTTTCTAAAAATGGCAGATGCGATTAAGCACCTGCCATGAATGTGTGATATATTTTAATCCTTATAATGAAGGATATTGTGACGGATTCCGTCACATTTTAATTATGATTTCTGCTCTTTTTTATCATTACAAGGCTTACCATGACCGCAAGTGATATAAGTGCAATCAGTGCATATATATATGCATTTGATGTATCGCCTGTTTTTACTATCTCAACAGTCTGGTTTACATCATTGATATCTGCATGTCCTATAACTTTGACATTATTCTCATACAGATTCTCAAAGACAACTATTGTATTTCCGGCAAGCAGCGAACTGTCAAATGTAAATGTTACATCAACACTTCCGTCTGCCTTTTGTGCTGTAAATGATGCTGAACCTGTAATCTCGTTTCCATCCTTATCTAAGAACTTCTCGCCTGTCTCCTGATTCATAAGGACACCCTTTACCTCATATGTCTTTCCGGCTATGAGATTCTTATAATCAACAACATCCTTAAGTATTACGCTTCCTTTTTCCGTAATGCTCTTGGCACTGTCAATAGTTGCAGTTGTGTGTATATCCGGGAAATGCACGCTCTGTTCCTCATCCTTTATATCAGCATGTGAAGCCACCTTGATTTTTTCATTATAGAGGTCTTCAAAGACTACTGTTGTCTTTCCGGCAAGCAGCGAGCTGTCAAATGTAAACTCAATATCAATGCTTCCGTCTTTGCTCTCTGCCGTAAACTCTTTTTCAGATGTAATTTCTTTTCCATCCTTATCAAGAAGCTTCTTTCCAGTTTCCTGATTCATAAGAACTCCTGATAATTTATACTTCTCTCCAATCGTAAGATTGCTGTAATCAACCTTATCTGTTATGGTTGTCTTTTCCGCAATCATTCCTGTATGTGTGAAAGTATTCTTATCTGTTGCTGTTGTCTGAATCTTAGGAAAATTAACTGTCTGTCCTTCATCTGTTATATCTGCATGTGAAGTCACCTTTGCATTTCCACTGTAAAGGTCTTCATATACTACAACAGATTTATCTTCAAGGAGTGTACTGTCAAATGTAAATGTCACATCAATGCTTCCGTCTGCTTTTTCTGCCTTAAATGCTGTCTTTGATGTTATTGTATTTCCATTCTTATCGGTAAGTGCTTCTCCTGTGGTCTTATCCATAATGATACCAGATACTTCATAAGACTCTCCCGGTACAAGATTCTTATAATCAACCTTATCTATAATGGTTGTCTTTGAATCCGGTGCTGCAGTATGCGTCTTTGTGGCTGCATCTGTTGCTGTTGTATGGATTTCAGGGTAATGTACCGTCTGTCCTTCATCCCTGATATCTGTATGGAAAGCAACCTTGATATTCTCGTTATAAAGCTCTTCAAATGCTACCACTGATTTTCCAATAAGCAGGGTACTGTCAAATGTAAATTCAAGTTCAACACTGCCGGAAGCCTTTTCAGCCTTGAATGTTGTCTTAGCTGTAATCTCTTTTCCGTCTTTATCAAGAAGTGCTGCACCTGTCTCCTGATTCATCAGAACACCTGATACCTCATATGTGCTGCCGGGAATAAGATTCTTATAGTCAACCTTATCTATTACAGTTGTCTGCTCATCAACAGTTCCTGTATGTGTCTGTGAAGCTTTATCCGTTGCTGTTGTATGGATTTCAGGATAATACACTGTCTGCTCTGTATCATCAATATCTGCATGTGTATATATCATCTTTCCATCCTGGAACATGTTTTCATATGCCACAAGTGTCTTTCCGGCAAGCTCTGCCTCAAAACTGAATGTTACTGTAACTGTCTGCTTTACTCCTGTTGCCTTAAATGTGACGGAATCCGTCACATCATTTCCATTGATATCCTTAAGTGTCTTTCCGGTATCCTTATCTGTTAATGCTCCCTTTAGTGTATAAGTCTTTCCCGGAAAAAGATTGTCGCACTCAACATGATCGTAAACAACATATTTATTGTCAGCACTCAAAGCACCCTGATGTGTGCCTGTTGCTGTATCTGTTGCCTGTGTTCTTACAATCTCTGTATGGTCGTCCTCAAAGAAATATGAAAATGTCTGCATCTTTGTAGTCTGTGACTTATATGCTGCATCTATTGTCTTTGATTCAAACCTGTTTCCATAGCCTGTAGGAGAATCTATCTCTTTTACAATGTAATGGCCTAATGGAAGGTCCGAAACAAATACGGCTTTTCCTAATGCATTGGTGGTCTGTCTCTCAATCATTGCACCCTTCTTAATTATTACAGTGCCGTCATGATTAACAATATCCTCATCTGCATAAAGGGCAAATACTGTATTAAGAAGAGGGTTCATTGTTGCAGCATCTGTCTTGTTTGCATCCACTGCAATCTTCTGTCTTTCATCTTCTACAGTCTTGGAATCCTTAACAATATCCACTGTTTGTCCTGCATATGTAAATGTAACATCTACCGGGTCTGTATCAATAACAAAGCCTGCAGGTGCTTTTGTCTCTGTTAATACATAGCTTCCTAATGGAAGGTTATCTATTACAGAGTTTCCGTCAGCTCCTGTAGTAAATTCTGCTACTACATCACCAGCCCTGTAAGCATATCCGTTATTATCTGCTGTCTTTATGTCTTCCTTTGCAGTAAGGGTAAATGATGCACCCGGAATATTGGCTTTCTTATAGACAAAGTGATTATTACTGTCTGCTGTTGTGGCATCCCACTTATCAAGCACCTCACCAACCTTGGTAACTGTAAGCTGTCCTGTTACTGCCTTATCTGCCTTTTCAACCACAACAATTTCAGCTCCGCCATCTTCTGTATATGTATTTTCAGATACAGTAAATGATACCGGAGTTGAATCAAGTACATATCCTTCCGGCGCTTTAGTCTCTACAAGGGTATAATTACCCTTAAGAAGCTTTTCCAGTGTATATACACAGCCGTTTTCATTCGTTGTGAAGCTGTCAAAGGTCTGTACTCCGGCTGATGTCATTGTCTTAAATGATACCTTCGAGCCGTTCTCGTCATACAGTTCAAAGGTTGCACCTGCTACATTTACTGTGTTGCCAGTATCAGCGTCCTTTTTTACCATCTTAAGATAAAATTCTATCGGAGTATTTTCAAGAATCTTATGGTAATTGGCATTATTATCACTGATTGTCACATCAATATCATCAATAAAGTAATACTTGTTATTACCTTTCGTCTGATGAATTGTGTATGTACCATATGGAAGACGCTTTGTTATAGCATATCCATTGGCATCTGTTGTGATTGTCTGTCTTGAATCTTCCGGTGATGCATCATAGCTTCCTGCAGATTTAAGATAAATCTGAAACTCTGCATCAGGTTCAGAAGTCTTTACAGCATTACTACCACCTAAGAACTTCTGGATGCTTATTGTTCCTTCATATGGAGTCTCCTGTGCTGCCTTATCATCTGTTGGAAGGTTTGTCGTTACCACAATATTTGTATCCAATTTTGTTTGTGCTATGTATATAGTATCATTAATCAGATATCCTTCTGGTGCTTTACTTTCTTGAATAGTAATTGTTCCTAATGGTAAAGTGTATCTTCCTGCAGTGTTGACAATCAGACCATCACTACCGCTTACAAGATAATCTGATGTAAGTCTTATTCTACCATTCGCATCAGTCTTAAATACCCATTTATACTTAGCTGTACTTCCTGTCTGTGCCGGGTCTGTATCTGATAAAGTATCATAATACTTTACTGTGTACTCCGCCCCTTCCAGTCTTGTGTTACCAGAGCCATGTCCGTCTGCTGTTCTTTTTGATAATAAAAGTGTTATAGGGTCATTGCCCGGCATATCTGTTATTGTTTCAGTGTAGCTGTCTTCTGAATCCAGTGTTATTGAACGCACCTCATCATTTATAAGGAAGCCCTTTGGTGCTTTTGTTTCCTTGAAGTAAAGTGTTACACTTTCACCTTCCCTGAATGTTGTGCTGTAATAACCTGTATATCCGTCTTCGCCTGTCGTAAGTGTATCAAGCAAATCTGTACAGCCTGAATCTGAATATACGGATATTTCAGCTCCTGCAAGACTGTAGCAGCTGTTACCATCTGATATGGATGGCATTGCTGATTCCTTGTGGAATCTTACACTTCCGGTAAATTCTTTAACTGGAGTATCATTATATATTCCAAGACTCTGATTATCACTGGAATCGTTTGAAAGATATGTAAGACTGCACTCGTATCCTACTGATGAAGGACTTATATTGGATGCTATGTTAAGAAGCTCCTGGCACAATTCCCAGCCAAGTTTCCCTTCTCCATCACCCAAGAATGTACCATTGCCATTTAAAGGTGTATTCCAGTCATCCTGTCCGTTTGCAAGGGCAATTGTGTGATGGGCTATAATCCATCTTAATTCATAAGGATAATCTTTAAGCACACCCCAGTCTTCATCATCCCATCCAGCTCCTACAGCCCAGAACATTGCTCTTGCTTCTATATCATCTGTTCCATACTCTGTTGTTGCTGTAAATGTTTCGCTCTCCCTTGGTGTATCCTTATGTGGTTCAATACATATAGCCTCATACTCATTCCCATAATCGTCCTGTACAGTAAAATGGTATGTCTTCCAGTGTCCCATGGAATCATCATAGCCAGAAAACACATCATCATACCATTTTTCTTCTCCAAGACTTATAAGAGTATAATTAGACCCTTCTGCTTTTGCAGTAATAGGGGTTATACATGTCAGCACCGTTGTTATTATCATAAGTGCCGACATCAGACCTGACATTACTTTTTCAAGCAATGCATGTCTTTTCCTCTTTCCCTTTTTCATTATAATGTTCCTTTCCGTGACGGATTCCGTCACATGTGCGTTAGTTACTCTTTTACCTTTATTACTCTGGCGGGGCTCTTACACTTTTCATATCTGTTTCCTTTCCTGATTTTTTTGCAACAAAAAAGGAAACCCCTACCGGAATATATCCGGTAAAGATTTCCTTAAGATTTATAATGCAAGTTAAAAACTTGTCTCATTATATGTGACGGATTCCGTCACAATTATTTAATTGTTATTTAGTTGCTCCACATGAACATGTGTAACCTGTAATTACTGTCTCATCATATGCTGCAGTATCTTCTACCCATTGCTTTTCTTTTATATCCTCTTCGTGAGTCTCTGCTTCATGATGGATTGTGTCTGTCTGTACTTTCTCTGCAATAGATTCATATGAACCATGAGTGTAATCTCCATTGTCTGCCATTTCATCCTGATGGTCAAAACATTCACTTGCTGTATTAAATACCTGCCCACATCCCTTGCATCTAGTCTTTCCCATATACTTCCATTCATACACTGGTTCATCCCAAGCTTCCTTGTCAACCACAGTTCTTGTTCCTACAACAACATCTGTATAATGACCTGTTGCTTCATGGTGTACAGTAGTTGTAACTGGATTCCATGTATGCGTATGCTCTGGTGTTGATGGTGTGGCATCAGATGTACTGCTGTTGCCTGTATTATCCTGTTTATTATCAGGAGCTGGGGTTTCTGCAGTATTGCCAGTATTATTTCCTTCTGCTGGCTTTGTAACATCTGTTGTATTATCGTTCTTTCCGGTATCAGTACCACCTGATTCCTGCTTATTGTCAGAAGTATCATTTTTAACTACCTCTGTGGTTGTATCCTTTATCTCGTCAACTGTGACAGTTTCCTTGTTCTCATTGCTTACCTCTGTCTCCTGTCCGTTATCTGCTACAACCTTTGCTGTTCCAGCAACCGCAGCCTCCTTAACCTTAAAGCTTCCGTCCCCGGTCTTTTCTGCCGTTCCTGTTACTTTTACGACATTACCAGCTGAATCCTTTCCCTCGAATACCATTTCCCCGGCTTCATTGATTGTTGCGTCCCCGGTAAGTGTTACGGTATTGCCATCTGCATCCTTTACCTGCATCTGCATATCTTTAGCCTTTGCCACAGTTGCAGTCTCTGTTGACTGCTCAATATTCGCAGCTGCTTTATTACTTGCCATATCTTTCTTTGCACCACAGGCTGTTACTGTAAGAAGTGACATTGCCATAAGTGCTGTTATCATATATTTTCTAATCCTATCTATCCTAATCATGCCGGTTCTCCTTTCCTGACTGGTTGAACGATACACTATTTTCTGTGACGGAATCCGTCACAATTAAGCCATCACATATACACTATCCTCTTAATGATATTGTAACATATTTTGCGCATTAGTGTAGCTTTATTCTGATTTTTTATACATTTTTTACCGCATTGCGTCAGTTACTTCTTACGCACATGAGCCTGTCTGGAAACCGTTGTCACCATACCTGTCAAAGCTGCTGATAAAACAAAAAGCCATATATACATCCCGGCAGTCATGTCATCACCTGTCTTAACTGTCTCTTCCGCTTCTTCTGTTTCCTCTGCTTCTTCAATGTCTTCCGGCTCTTTGTTTACATATGATTCACCTGCAAGCTTATACTCTGAATACAGCTTAATGGTTACATTATCTGTTCCTGTGAATCTGCCTGTAAGCTGGTATTCTGTATCAGGAAGCCATTTATCAAAACTCCATGTCTGTATCTTCTCACCGTCTGCAGTAGTTATATGGATAACAATGTCTTCCGGTATATAACTGCTCATCTTTATATCTTCATTATAATCCGTAACCACAGTTTCACACGGAGCTGTATCATACACACCTTTTTCAAGGTCTACAACAGTGTAGTATTCCAGTGTAAGCTTTGTTGTATATGTTATGCTTTCTGTATATGCAGCATATACATTCATATTTCCGGTTATGTCTTTAAGAACTGCCGCTGTATCTGTAATGGCATCTCTCCATTCAAGAAATGTATATGCCGTTCTTGATGTATCAGTTACAAAGTCTTTCCTGTCCGGTACTGCAGGAGCTGCGGAATCCTGTCCTTCTACTACCATGTCACTCTTTATAAGTGTTGTACGGTCATATGAGTAATAATTAACACAGAAGACATCCTTTACGGTGACTGCCTCCTCTGTATGCTTTGTGATGCCATTGTCAGTAAAGCTTATATCCATGCTTATGTCATCAGGCATAAGCTTCTTTTCTGTATCAACACTGTACGCTGCATTTTCCTGTACAGTGTATGTTATACGACCTGAACGGTATGTATTCTTATATACAGCATCAACAACAAGACCTTTCTTATCAAAGCATTCCCCCTTGATATAATTAAGCCTGTCTGCATGTCTGGCAATGCTTATGTGGTCTAATTCTGTACTTACTATCTCATCTGACACGGTTATTCCCACATCCGCTGTTCTTGTTATTCCATTATCAGTCTTGCTTACGGTTACAAATGTATCTGTAAGCTTAAGCTCTGTTTCAGTATCTACATCGTATGATGTGTTATATTCTGTCCTGTATGTCACATGTCCGTCATTCCATGTCTGCTTATAGACTGCATCCACAACAAGACCTTTCTTATCGAAGCTGTCTTTTACGATATAGGCGGTCTTATCCGGCTGTCTTGCTATCTGTATGCTGTCAAGCTCCTCTGTGCTTATATATGATTCATCTGCAAGCTTATACCCTGCATACAGCTTGACTGTTACATTATCTGTTCCGGTGAATCTGCCTGTAAGCTGGTATTCTGTATCAGGAAGCCATTTATCAAAGCTCCATGTCTGCGTATTGTCAAAGCCAGCTGCTGTGGCTGTATGTATAACAATGTCTTCCGGTATATAACTGCTCGTCTTTATTTCTTCATTATAATCCGTAACCACTGTCTCATACGGAACTGTATCATACACGCCTTTTTCAAGGTCTGCAATGGTGTAGTATTCCAGTGTAAGCTTTGTTGTATAAGTTACGCTTTCTGTGTATGCAGCATATACATCCATATCTCTGTCAACCGCATCAAGCCCAGCCGGACTGTCTGTTAAGCAGTCTCTCCATTCAAAAAAGGCGTATGAAATAACTGATGTATCAGTTACCGTATCACTTCTCTTAGGAGATTCTGGAAGTGTAACAGCTCCCTCTGGCAGCACTTCTTCTGAATACAGAACAGTGCTTTTATCATAATCATAGAACCTTACCGTATATTTTACCGGAGAATATCTTACAGACAGATTTACAAATGATATCAGTTCATCATCCCCTGTCTGCTCCGGTGTATAAGATACTGTTATATCAGGATATTGTGTATACTTATCCGTAAGAATATTGCTTGTATATGAGCCTGTCGTGCCTGCTGTACCGGCAAGCCTGCTTATATCATCATACAGGCTGTTATCCGGCAGATATACTTTCAGTTCTGAATTTCCTGCTCCGCCATTATCCTCCGGTATCGCTGTCTCCCAGAATACAGGCTTTGATTCAGTTGTCCTTATTTTATATCCGTCTGCCTTTGCACCACGATTCTCACATTTAACAGTTACCGTATAACCAGCGTCCTTATACACTTCTTTTATGTCTTCTGCTATCTCTTTTATAAGATTCAGTGAATTGAAGTCTGTATCATTGGTTAAAAAAACTGTAGGCATCTGTTTGAGCATTGACATTTTATCTATAAGCTGCTGATGAGCATTTTCATCTGTCAGAATCATGTCATTAAGTACCGTTTTACCGCTTACGGTCTTACTGGTAATCCCGGAATTATTCACATAATACCTGCGGGCCTCATCTGAACTGCTTGTTACTGTTAATTCATATGATATATTTTTACCGTAGCTTCCCCAGTTGTCATAAGGAAAACCAGGCTGGTTATCTATACTGTCCATCTGTGGCAGATATATTTCAGCTTTGATTTTCTTTAATCCTCTGAAAGCGTCAATCAGTCCTTCTGATATGTAATAATTATTTATATCCGCCTGCTGTAAGTCACTAATGCCTCTTATAACGATTGGATTATCACCATATACTTTTTCAGCCGACCTGCAGCCCATGAACATTCTCACTCCCGCAATAACCGTATCAGGTATGGCTGGAAGCTCTGTCATGGCATAACAGTTATAAAAAGTGTAATAAAGATTATAAAGCTCTGTCTCCGGATATATGATAGGACAAAGCTCCATTGCGTTGCACTTTTCAAATGTTTCCATAAGATTCTTACATGTTTTAGGAATGACGAGCCTTTTTGAAGGATTAAATTTAGTGTCATTTCTGAAAGCCGAGTTCATGTTAATTACTCCGTCAGGAATCTGCGGAATATCGACCAGGGATTTGCAGCCCTGAAAAATCTTTCCCATATCCTTAAGTTTTGATGGGAGGTTTGTAATACTTACAAGTTTTTTACAATCCCTGAATGTATTTTCCATCTTCACTACATCATCAGGAATGTTTTCTACTTTTTCAAGAGAAGTGCATCCGGCAAACATGGCTTTCATGTTCTGACCTTCAACTGTCTCTACTGTACTGTTGCCATACATATCAAGCACCCCTGGTTCGTCAAGTGCATTGTATACAGTAGAGTCAGCTATTGACTTTATACTGCCATCTACGCTGCTGTAATCGTTAAGGGTATCTGCACACACTACAATATCTTTGGATGTATCACTGCCAATTTTAACCCCATCAAGAAACTTTACTGATTTTATCTTTGTATTATTTACAAACGGTCCATCTGCATCATATACTTCTGAATTTTCCCAGTCATCTGTATCATAATCTCCGTCATTATAATATTCCGTTTTGTACTGCGTAATCTTCATATGGGTATTATAGACTGTTCCTGCAATGGAATATTGGGGATAAAGAACGATATCCTTATTAGTTCCTATGTACTTACCCAGTATTACCGTATCACCTGATATTTCATATTCCCATTCTGCTGCTGAAAGTTCTGGTATCTCCAATGCTCTGTAGTCTTTCTTTACTGTTCCCTTTACTTCAAGCTGAATGTTGTAGGCTACATTATATGCATAGTTGCTTGCAGCATATAAGAGAGTGATTATATCTCCATTTTTATATGTCATTTCTTCCTTATCCTCATCGTCAACAAAGGTAACATCAAGCGTACAGCCATTTGTATCCCTTATATCATTGACATTAAGAACTATGCATTGTTCATCCTGTATTCCTGTGACCAGCAGTTTTGCTGTTCCTTCATATCTTCCGGTTGCAGTATTATACTTTAATACTGCATCTTCTGATATCTTTGTCAGTATATTCTCCTTTTTCGCATCATCAGCTCTTGATACTGTAGTCATCACTCCTGACGGAAAACAGCTTATTATAAGAATTGCAGTAACCAGAGCTGCTGTTATTCTTCTTTTCATAAATTATATTATATATTTCATGTCTTATCTGCATGCCATTAACATAAAATATATCTTTCCCCTTTCTTGTATTTTGTCTTTATACTGCCTTAAACAATCTGTTCATGGTGGGTCTCTTACGCTTCTCATGGCTGTTCTCCTTCCTGTTTTTTGCAACAAAAAAGGAAACCTCTGCCGGCATATATCCGGTAAAGATTTCCTTAAGATTTATTATTCAATTGGTTCTTGTCATATTAAAATACATGTGACGGATTCCGTCACAAAGAAAGACCGAAGCAGTGTTGCGAGGACTGCTTCGGCGAGCTGAATTACTATTCCGACAATTAACAACCAACTCGGAAACAAGAAGTCATTTCTTACACTTCTTGCAAGTATAGAATACCACATCTAATTAGTCCAATCTAGTCCAGTTTAGTCCAATTTTTAACTCATGCTTGACAATACCGAATATGATGTTCTCACGCTTATTTACTGGGATTGAAAGACTTTGTATATTTTAATACTATATAAATCAAATTTATTTATATTCAGTCAGATTGTACTTTTTTAAATACAATGGTTGACATATCCTGAACCTTAATGAACAGAATAAAAAAAAGGGAATAAAGCACATGCCCTACTCCCCAAAAGATGTGACGGATTCCGTCACATTAATTATAATCTTGGTGTATATTCAGGATTTTCTATAGATTCGTCTAAATCAGCCTCTGCCTCTATATCATCCTTAACCTGAATTTTATTAACTCCATCCAGACATTTATCACATATCCA
>OGFY01001389.1_pt1 | contig 17920 bp, 6 predicted proteins | sample 1570951 | NCBI WGS metagenome assembly OGFY01 (sample SAMEA2581942, study PRJEB24529) | metagenome | biome: Human gut stool | place: China | collected 2011
CTTAGCCGGAGTTGGTGGTATGCTTGTTAGCCATGCTATGAACTGGGGTGGGACAGATTATCAGTTGGTCCTTTAGAAAACGCCCCATGTAACCTGGTGGTGACACGGAACGATCTCATATGAGAAAGGGGTTACTAAGCAAACAACCGAAACTGTCTTTATTCGAAGGAATAGAGAAATGCTTTTAATTTAGCATTCAGGGTGAACCGAAGTATATACTACTCCCCAATTACAGTAATGTAATAGGTACAGTAACAACGTATATATATGGGTGGTCTGCAGCGAAGCTTTTTTATTTTATAGAGAAGAACGTTCATCGACTATAATGGGAACTTGGTCTCCGGATCAAGAAGGAATAGTCAGGACTGTTAGGCAGCTTACGCCGAATAAATTAAAGGGTAAATACATCTTATTCTTGTGAGCAATCTTACCTTATGTGCAAAGGTGATGTAGGCACAAAAGCAAGAGAGATTACTCTCCTGCTTCTTTATGTTTAATATAATACGTACAATCTTCGTTTTCAAAATAGGGACATTCCTCTTCTTTACACTCTTTGTAAAGAGGACATTCTAATATTTCCATAATCTTTAAACCTCCATAGTATAGTTTTATTGACTGTCTAAAAGAAATTATTGATTAATTTTCAGAATATAACCTTTAGTGATTTAAAAAACATTGATCTAACTCTAATACTTGTTTTTCCAAATCATCTATATTGATAATAAGAGAAAATTTTCCTTTATGGTCTTCTCTAATATCTTCATCTTCAAATTGTATAGCTTTTATTTCAGTACTTGCGTTATGAGTTAATGGATGAATCATTAAACGATCATGACAAACAGCATTCCTTAAATGTTTGATTACATTTCTTTCACAATTATTTTCTTTATAAGTATTTTTATAATTCTCATTATACGTCTTATTAGTGAGTCTTTTTAATGTAGGCACATTTTGAAAATTATTTTTTCTATTAGATAGATAATTAAAATATTTCTCTTTTGGAAAAACAAGTAATCCCAAAAAAGAGTTAATTAATTGAGTGACCTCATAACATTTTTGATATTCAAATTCATTAGCAGTCATAACCTTTTTCAAATAAGAAATCTTTGCTTCTTTATTATGACCAGCTAATTTTTGAATCATAAAATAATTCATTTGTGTCCTACATATGAACTCTTTAACATAATCATCATCTTTAAAATTACTCATAAACTATCACCAAGTGTATCCACAAGAGTTACACTTAAAGCTCTTGTTAATCTTCTTACTGAACAATCCCAATATTCCTACTGATACCATACGTTCTCCTGTAGAGATTTTACGAATATTGGTGGAACCACAGGTTGGACATTTAGGCCCAGTAGAGAATTTCTGAGCATTCTGTTTGGCGTACCATCTGTCTGTTATCCTGTTTTGCTCTTCTATTCCTTCAGGAGATTCACTGTATTTTCTTTTTTTAACAGCAGAGTAATCTACTTCATTGTCTAATTTGTTATAGAAATATTTCTCTCGGAGCATTTCATCAGATTCTAAGGAACTAGGACAATGACCATCATGAGTTTTCTCATATTCTTTTGATAGCTCCATATATGCTGTAGACCAATCAATGCCAGTACCTATATAAGTTCCAGTTCCACAGGTATAACATTTATCTCCTATTTTATAAGAAGAAGATGTACTGGTATTTCCACATTTATTGCAGAATAATAATTCTTTCATATTGTTCCTTCTTTTATATATAGTAATTAAGATATGCTATATTATATCACACAGTTTGGTTTTCGCCAAGAATGAAGATGGAGGAATTTTACCGCAATCACGAAGAGCTCAACGTAATGCTGCTATAGCGAATGGCTATGCAGAAGCCAATAAAAATTATCAAGCATATTCAGAAGATTTAAAAGTTCTTGAAAAACTTAATGAGCAACTTGATAACAATGGTCAGGCCATTACAGACAACGAACAACGTATGGCTAAAGCAAATGAAACAACGAAGAATGCTAGTCAAAGAGCCAAAGATTATGGTAAGCAGATAGCTACTAATGCTAAGACTCTCACTGATTTTAAAAGAGAAAATGAGGTAAAGGAACCTGAGCAACAGAAACAAGGGAAATGGTCCGATGGTCTAAAAAGTATGGCATCTGCTGGTCTCTCAATGATTGGCAATGCTTTTATTTCCGCTGGTGTTGGAATGCTTGTGCAAGGAGCTTTCTCATTGCTTGGTAAGGGCATTGACGCTTTTGTTCATAAAAATGAGAACTTAATTGCTAAAGGTCAAGAAGCGAAAGAATCCATTCAATCCCAAACTAAAGCCTATGAAGACCAGAAAGCATCTCTTGGAGAACTTACTTCTAAATACACAGAATTGTCTAAAGGTGTAAAAATATCTGGTAATTCTATTAAAAATATTAGTCTTACAGACGATGAATATAAGGATTTCTTAGATACAAGCAATCAAATTGCTGCTGCCGCTCCTAGTCTCACTCGTTCATGGGATTCTCAGGGTAATGCTATTCTTAATGCAGGAACTAATGCTGAGGATTTAAACACTCAGGTCAATGATTATCTAAAGCTACAGAGGAATCTTACTTATTATGACACAAAGAAAAATATTAGTGATCAGTATAAAGGGTATGAGACTGCTTTAGGAGAGAATAAGGGCAAACAAGACGAATACAAAAATGCATATGATGCAGCTAAATATAAAGTTGATTCTGTACAAAAATTTTCCGACATGCTTAAAAAGCATACAAAAGGAGAAGATACCATCACCTATACGTTGGATCAAACGGCATATGATGCGCTTGGTAACACATTTGGAAAAGCAATAAAAGGTTATAAACAATCAGCAGATGGTCAAAAGATAACTCTTGAATTTGATGGCAAACAATTAGATTTCCTTAATAATGAAGCTGCTAGTGTATTAAACTCAGACAATAGCGAACTTCAAGAAGCTCATACCAATTTAATTAATACTCAAGAATCTATAGATGCCTCTAAAAGAGAAATGGTTTCTTCTATCAAATCAATGGCAAGTACTATTGATTCTTTCGATAGCTGGGAAGATCAAGATAAGGCATCAGAGTTCCAATCACAGTTGAATAGTATGCTTGGTTCTTCAGACGGCACAAGACTACTAGATAATTTTAAGCAGTCCGGCAAAGACATGGACACATGGCTCCGTAACAATGTAGTCAACCCTATGGCTACTGCTACTCCAGATCAACAAAAGCTTTGGTCTCAACTGTTTGGAATGGAACCTAAAGACCAGGAAACTGTAAGAGAATTTGCTGCAAGAAGAGATGATGTCCTTGAGTCTATAGCAGACATTTCTCAAAGCGATTTCTGGACTAAAGGTACTTTAGCCGAAGCTTTTGGTTTTGCTCATACTGAATATGATGACAATGATAAAGCTTATACTGTTTGGGAGAATCAAGATAGTCTTAATAGGGTTAGAGATGCTCTGAAAGGAGCAAAGGCTAGCAAAACTAAAGGCGATGCCGAAAAAGTAAGAGAAGATCTAAAAAATGCTACACAAGATGAACTTGAAATAGCTGTACAGGTTATCACTGATAATAAAGATTTAAGTTCAATTGATGATTTTTATACGGCATTCGAAAAAGCTAAACAAGCAGCTAAAGATATGAGTGATCAAGCAGCCGTTTCCTTAGATTCAATGGAAACGAAAGTATCAACTGCTAAGTCTACTCTTTCTTCTATGGGAACTATTCTTACAGAGACTACTTCTGCAGGTGGAATTTCTAAAGACAATGTTAAGATCCTTTCTACTGCTTTCAAAGATGTGAAAGATCCTCGTGGCATTGAGCAAAATGTTAATGATTTATTCACCACTACTTCTGATGGTATCAAACTAAACATAGATGCTTTGAAAACCTTTACGGAATATCAGGCTGAAGCCACTGATGGAGATTTCGAAAAGGGTATTAAGTTACAGACTAAAGCTATTAAGGATCAAACAGATGTAACAAATAAAGCAAAAAAAGCATGGGAAAAAGCTAGAGGAACTGAAGACGAAGATGATAAAAAAGCTGCCTATGATTCTGAAAAAGATAAATTAAAAGATGCTAGAAACGAATATTTATCTTATATGCAATCTCAGTCTGAATGGCAAGCAACTAAGAAACAGCAACAGGAACTTCTTTCCTATTATTCTCAGTGGCAACGTGCCCAAAGTACGGAGAATGCCGGAGATAAATATAATAACATTGTCGCCGGACTAAAGAATGCTAAGGATGCATATGATAAAGGTCTTGTAGGTACAGATGATTTTAAATCATTTGCCGCTCTTATTTCTCCTACAGGTTCAGATGATAGAGCAAACTTTGCAGAGAACTATGGTAAAGCTGTAAGATATCTCACAGAAGATAAGACAGGTGTTAATAATTTCTTAGCTGATCTTAAATCTAAGGGTATGGCATCTTATGATGATGCAAGTAAAAGATGGTCATTTGACATAGATGATATGAGTAAAGCCGCTCGATCAATGGGAATCAGCAAAGAATTCATGAGTGCTAACTTCGGTCGTCTTCGTGATTATGGCATTGATAATAACTTTATATCATCTACAGAAGAAGGTATAGATAGGGTTCAGGAACTTACTTCTGCTCTTTCAGACGAACAAAAACGACTTGAAGAATTAAAGAATACAGATAGTACCAATACTACTGCTATTACTGCTTCTGAGGACAAAGTTAATAAATATAAACAGGATTTAAAAGAAACCTATGATAATATGGGTGACTACTCTGAAGATGCTGCACAGACTGCTGTTGATAATTTTAATTCGGCAGCAATGGGTGTACAATCATATCAGAATGCAATAGAAAATGTTAAAAAGAATGAGAATCTGACAGAAGCTCAAAGAACTTCTGCAATTAATCAATTAATAGCTAAACAGGAAGAATTAGCTGCCACTTACGGTACTACTGTTAAAGAGTTATTAGGAGCAGATGTATCTTCATTAATGGATGGTATCATAACAGATTCTGCTTCTGTTACTACAGCTCTTGATGGTATCAATAAAGCATATGAAGAACAGAACACAGATGTTACTTCTTTAGTAGACACTCTTGGAAAATATACTTCTGAACAGTTAGAAGGTATAGATTTCAATGATGGTAAATGGGACACTGAATTAGGTGATGCAGAAAAAGCTGTTGAATCTTTATGTGAAAAACTCGGTTTAACTAAAGACCAAGCTCGTTCTGTTATTGAGGCTTTAAAAGAAGCTGGTAAATTAAAAGATTCTGAGAAAAGTAGTGATTCCTCTAAAGAAACTACTAAGGGGTCTTGGGAGAAACCACAGACTGCTGAACAGATGGGATTCGGTGATGATCCTGATAGGGCTGCTGAATATACACATTCATTGGAAGCTCTTACTGCTGCCCATAAAGAAAACGATGCCGCTACTGAAAAGTCATTTGAAACCCTTTCTAAATATAACCGTACACAATTAGAGGGCATCAAATTAAATGATGGTGCTTATAATGTTGAGGGTATGGAACAGGCTGAAGATGCCATACAACAGTTAGCAGATAAGACTCAGTTGTCTAAAGACCAGATTCTTACTGCTCTTGAAGGTTTAGGTATCTTAAAGGTTAATACGGATACTACTGATGCAACAAAAAATCTGGATTCTGTAGTTACCGAAGCGAAAGAAGCTCAAAATGAATTAACTGATCTCACAGGAAAAACTTATAAATTTGATTTTGATTCAACTGATTTAGATTCTATTCATCAGCAAGTAACTGATTTAGGAACAGAAGTAGATAAGTATAGAGATCGTGATGGTAAATACCATCCAGAGATTACTGGTGGTGAAGAACTCCAGACGGTGTATACAGGAGCTATTTCGCATGAGCAAGATGTAGAATATAACTCCTCTGATATATCTCAAGCCGATTCTAGCTCTAGTATTGTAAAAGCTGCTCAAGACTTTATGCAAGCTAAGAATGAAATGGATGTCCAGACCCAATTATACCAAAAAGGCATGGATAACACTCTGGATCAAGCTACTCAAGATGCTAATGCAGCTTTTGAAACTTTACAGCAAGCTCAGACTGATTCTAAAGTTAAATTGGTAGATACTGATAATATACAAACTGCAGAAGACCAATTGCTTAAAATGTCAAATGACGACATAACGGCAAAAGTTGATGTTGAAGCAGATACCAGTGAAGCAGAATCAGATATTGAAAACTTACAAAACGTTTCTGGATCCACTGTAACTTTAAACTGTGATGTTTCTAATGAAGGTAGTTTTGAACAAGCAAAATCTACAATTGAATCTATGCCATCTGATACTACAGCTACTATTGATATGGAAGTTAATGGTGAAGAGGATGTTGAGAAAGCCACCGAATTAATTGAATCTGCCCCTACCAATGGAGCTAAATTAGTTGTTGATTGCGAAGTAAACAATAAAGAAGAATTTGATGAGCTTATGCAAGCTCAAAGTACAGCAAATTCTAAAGGAGCAAATGTAGAAGTACACGCTTCTATTAAAGGGGTAGATGTTGATTCTGCCGCTACTGCTGATACTGAAGTTCCTGTCAAAGGTAAACTTGAAATCGAGCCTTATTCTGGAGATGCTGTTGAAGTCAACGCTAAGGCCAATATCACTGGTGTTACTGGTGGAGAAGGAGTACAAGTAAGTTTAAATGCAAAAGCTAATGTAACAGAAGCTCCCACTGTACCAGATACAACCGTTAAAGCTACAGCTCATGTAGATGAAGCGCCTACTGTCCCAGATGCTGAAGGAATAGCAAATTATGAAGGCATTTTCCCACATGTGGCTGATGATGCATACGGAGTTGCTCATTATGAAGGAGATTTTCCTACCTCAGCTCCTACTATTTCTGGCACAGTTAATTATTATGCTCATATTATAGGTGCTCCATCTGGTGGTGCCATAGCAACTGCTTCGGGTACAATGACTTCAGTTGCCCACGCTTCTGGAACAGCTTATAACGTTCTCAATATGAAGCCTCTCTCTTCTGCTCATGCAAAAGGTGATGTAGCACTTAAACATGATGAACAGGCCATTGTTAACGAAGTAGGTATCAATGGTCATTCTGAATCCATAGTGCGTGATGGTGTATGGTCACTTATTCCTGGTGGTGCTCATATTGAGAATTTGAAAAAAGGTGACATCATCTTTTCAGCTACTCAAACAGAGGATTTATTAAAACATGGTGCTACACATGGTCATGCTAGAGCATATGCACAAGGCACTGCTTCTGGTGTAACCCTTGCTCCTGCCTATGCAGACGGTACATCAGAATTAGATGATACAATTAAAAAAGTAAGTACTCAAGCTAAAGACTGGATAGAAACTGCTCTTGATCGTTTAGAGAGAATCGTTGAAAAGTATCAAGATATCGCTGAAAGCGATTATAGTAATTATAAGTCTTCTGAGAAGAATTATAATAAAGCACTTAAAAATCTGAATAAACAATTACAGACACAAAAAGATTCCAGAGCAAAATACGTAGCTAAAGCAAATGAAGTTGCTTCTGCTGTTGGTTTATCTGACGAACTGAAAAAGAAAGTCCAGAATGGTACAATCAATATTGAAAGTTTATCCGAAGATGATAAGAAACGTGTTGACGCATATCAGGAATGGTATGAAAAAATCTTGGATTGTGACAAAGCGATTCGTGAACTCACTAAGTCACAGAAAGATTTAGCTAAAGCAAAGGTCGAACGTGTTATTGAAGCTTATGACACCGTCATAGGTAAACGTGAGAATAAAGCTGACTATTACAACGCTAAACAGGAATTGAGAGTCTCACAAGGGTATAATCAGAAACCTGGTTCTAAATATGAAAAATACATGAAAAAGGAACTCTATTATACCAATGAACAGAAACGTCTTACTGATAAAGAAATAAAAGAATATAAAGGTAGGATGAAAGAATATCTTAAGGTAAATGGACATAAAACTGTCGATCCAGAATACCAAAAGATGAAGAAACAGCTTTATAGTCTCCAGACAGAGGCTGTTAAGTTAGAAAATGAAGCTGCTGAATTAGTTCAGGCTTTACAAGATAATCGTGAACAGATAAAACAATGGGCTGTTGACCGCTGGGATCGTGCAGGTTCCAAGCAGGATGCAGTAATTGATTACGCAAAAGCAAATGATAATCCTGAGTATCAGATTAACGAAAAGATTTATCAGGAGCGCATTAAATCTAATGCGAGACAGATTAATGCACTTCAAAAGCTTCGTGCAGAAAAAGCCGAATACTATGATATTCATTTTTCTTCTATGAACAATGAAGAAGCTCAGAAGTATCTTGATTCTATAGCACAGATTGACGAACAAATTTTAAAAATCGGCAGTGATATAGAAAATCTGAAAAATGAAATCATGGAACTTCGCTGGAAACCATTTGATGATGCACAAGATAAACTATCAAATGTTATCACTGAATATCAGACTATGCAAAAACTTCTCGGTGACGCTGAAAGTTTTTACAATGATGATGGTTCATTTACTACAAATGGATTAACTAACATTTTATTAACTCAAGAATCTATAGATGCGACAAAACAGAAGATTGCTAACTATAGGGAAGGTCTTAATAAGCTTGAAGAACAATATAAAAATGGTTGTTACAGCTTAGACGAATACAATGAGAAAAGCAAACAACTTCTTGATGGTATTCAACAAGAATCTACTGCTCTTTCTGAACTGAAACAGAATATGCTTGATATGTATGAGACTCAAATTAAGAAAGAGAATTATTTACTTCAGGAAAATATTGATAAGCGTAAAGACGCTCTTTCTGCTAAAGAGAAATATTACGATTATGACAAAACTTTAAAAAAGAAGTCTAAAGATATTAATACTCTTAAATCCCAGATAGCTGCCCTTGAAGGAACCAGTAATGCTGCCGCCAAAGCTCGTCTTGAGAAATTACGTGCAGAACTTGCAGATGCCGAAGATGATATGGCAGATACCATGCATCAACACGAAGTTGATATGAAAAATACCGGCTATGAGAATTTCTCTAATGAAGCGAATAAAGCTCTTGATAATACACTTGATGCAGTAAAGAAAAATTCTTCGTTTCAGGAAGCTATTATTAGTGGAATGCTTACCAATGTAACCACTAATTATGATAACACATATAAACATTTACATACTGTGATGGATCAGTATGGTGTTAAGGTGTCTAGCACATTTGATACTATGATAGGTAAGTCTGCTGATTTCAATACAAGTTTGATTCAACAGATAAAAGCATTAGAAACCATTTCTAATATGAAAGTTACCCTTCCATACGGAACAAGCAATGGACAAGGTGGTTCTACAACTGGTAATAATACATATACCGGTGCTGAGAATGGTATTCACAATACATTTAATAGCAATAAAGACTCCACTGGTGCTGGAAATGAAACTCCAGGTACAGTTAATGGAAAAAGTTATAGTTTTTCATTAAACAAATCAGAAATATTCTTGACACCAAATGAATCTTATAAATTGAAAGTTACATGGTCTCCTACCGCACCTTTACATTCAGATATTAAATGGTCTAGTGATAAAACTGATGTTGCAAAAGTTTCATCGTCTGGTAAGGTTACGGCTACAAAAGGGGTACAAACTTCTAAAGGTGGCGGAGCGACAGGAATCCTAGTCGGTGGACTGGAAAAAACATTTAAGGCTACTATTACAGCTAAAAGTGATTTTGGGAGCAAAACTTGTGTTGTACATGTAATGCCAGATGCGCATTACGACGCAATTGAAGAATATGCAAATAAAAATGGATTGGCTATGACCAATGATAAAATGCAGGCAGCTCTCGAATATGCTTATCGAAATGGTGGAAACCATGCTGATAAGGCAAACATAGCAGTTGAGGGATTCAAAAAAGCTTATTTGAATGATAAACCAACATATTTAAAGAGTTGGTTTAATACTCTTCAAAACCGTCCAGATGGTGCAACAGACGTTCCTGCCGGAGTGAGTCCTTTAATAGGATATTTTAATGCTAAAGGTAAGAAAGTCGGACCAAAAGAAATGCAGCAGCTTGCAGATATTCTTGAAATTAGTACTCCAGGTGTTAAAAAATATGATTCATGGGGCTCTGCTTTAAAAAATCAGATACTTCAAAAATATAAATCATATGGTTTTGCTACTGGTGGAATAATAAATAAGCTAATACCTGCTGATATGAGTACTCTTTTAGGTAAAGCTATTATTAGTAATGGAGATCAGGGATTCATTGGTGCAAAAGTTGGCGAATCAGTAATGACCGAGGAATTTACTCGTCTGCTCAAGCCTTCTATTGCTGCAATGAATAACTTTACCAATATGTTTAACCCGGTTACTCCTACTGCCACAAATAATGATTATACTATCAACAACGAAGTGAACATTAATGTAGCAAATATGAGTAATGATTTAGACATCCAAGATGTCGCAAACAAAGTTTCTACAATTATTAACAAAAATATGACTAGAGACTGGAGAAAGCTTAGATGATAAAAGGACTGCTTCGGCAGTTCTTTTATTGTATGAAATTATAAAATGAAAGAGGTGAATAAATGTTACAATTTGAATTTGATGGACATAATTCTAGTGAATACGGGATTATAATGACTGGAATCACAGACAATGATAATCTTGAAAGCAGATCTTTACAGTTAGGAGAAAAGAATAGATATAGAGCAAGAGAAAATCATTTCGGAACAGTGTACGACGATAATTATAGCTTTACACTTAGCATCATGAAAAATCCTTGTCACAATATAAATGTGACACCTGAATTATCTAGTGGAATCATTACATACCCAGAAAAATGTACTCCTATATTGAAAAATGGTATTATTACTTTCCCATTGGAGTACATTCCAGATGTTAAGTTAGGTGTTATAAAGATGAATGATACGGATTACCTTTCTTCAAGCAATATCCGTATTATTAATGGCTGGTTAACTTCTCCACAAACACCAAAATTATTTAAGATAATTGGTGGTGACTACTTCTACGAAGATATAGAGTTCTTTGCTACATTCACAGAAATTACTACTGATCATGTTGTGTTCCCATATGAAATGAATTTTACAGTCACTTGCGACAGTCCATATGGTTACACTCCTGAGATTACGCATAATATCACCTCTTCTTCTACTCTTCCAAAAACTTATATAATTAACAACACTTCTGACTGTCATGAAGATTACATCTATCCTCTTATTAAAATTTCCCCTAAAAGCCATGGCACTATTACAATCCAAAATGTAACAGACAATAACGGAACAATGAAAATAAATGCTTTAAAAGATGATGACTTTTATATTGATTGCCAGCATTTAAAAATATATGACATTACTAATTCAATTATAAGTTTTGAAGATTTGGGTGTAAAAGATATAGATAATATATACTGGCTTAGATTGGCTTACGGTGAAAATGAATTAAGATTCACTGGTGATGCTACATTTGAGCTTATTTATAGAGAACCAAGAAAGGTGGGTGCGTTTGGGTGAAAATAAATCATAAGTATGATATTTATGGACGTACTGAGCCTTCTATTATTTATTTAGCTAAACCTGGCAAAAGATTATATTGTGCGCTAGGAGGCATTGATACATCTACCGCTTCATTGTCGTTAAAAACTAATAATACAGCTGAATTAACATTTACTGTTGATAAATACATAAATAATACTGTTACTGACGGGTATGAAGAACTTGATGAGCTAATGGAGCTATACTGTGATGGCATTTGGTTCAAAATAGTAGATCCGCCAACTATTAATAATGATGGTTTGCGTGAAACTAAAGAGATTACTGCTGAGTCTTATGAAATCATGCTTACTCAATATAAACTGAAAAACTTTAAAATTAATATGGGCGAAGAAGATTCCTATGAAATGATGTATCAGGCAACTCATGATACAAATAAGTTTTATCAGATTAAGTTTTATGATTCAGAAAATGAAGATCTAAGTTTTTTACATTTAGTATTAAAACATGCAGATGTCCCTGGTTGGCATATAGGTTATGTGGATAATATTACTCCTGATGACGATGGAAAATTACTCCCTAATAATATATGTAACTTTGAAGTAGACGATCAAAATGTATATGCTTTCTTAACACAAGAGGCCGCACAAGCCTATAAATGTGTGTTTGAGTTTGATACTGTAAATATGACCATAAATGTTTATAGACCTGACAGCTTAGGTAAAGATACAAATGTAGTTTTGGGTTTTAGAAACATTCAGAATAGTATAACTATTTCCAGAGATGAAAATTTAGTTACACAATTTTATGTTGAAGGCTTAGATGATTATAATATTGATGCAGTCAATTTTGGTGATTCTGTAATTACTGATCTTTCCTATTTTATATGTGAGCCTTACATGGATACTTCACTACAAGAAAAATATAATGCATGGCAAAGCTACCGGGAGTCCCGCAGAGAAGAGTTTATTAATTTATCCAAAGAATATAATAAAAATTTGGAAGTTCTTACTGAATTAATGAATAGAGTCCCAATTGATACTGCTCAAACAAATTGGTTCGGGAAAAAAGTTGAAGATTTAAAAGATGCATATAATGCTAACATGGCAATCATTAAGGGTTTAGAAGCTCTATATGTTGATGATGAAAAGAATTTTGATTTAGAAGCTTTAAAAAAGTCACATGATTGGCCTTTATATGAATCAATTATGAACTACACTCTTCCATCTATTGTAGCTGCATTACAAGCTCAAGACGAAACCGTAGAAGGATTCGGTAAAGGAAATATTATTTCATGTGTAAATCCGATTGTGTTGGGCCAAGATTGGTATATGGTAAACCCTGGAACTTCTTCGTTCCAAACAGTACAAATTAATGACGCACCTGCGTACGGAATTACTCGTGGAGTTAAAGTAACTGGTACTAATGGAGGAATTTATCAACACAATATTAGTATTGAACCATCTCAGAGATATACTCTTAGTTGTTTTGTAAAAGGATCCGGTACATTTTATCTTGGTTATAATAACACTGGAGAAGATAGAAAGAATGTTGCTTATAACATTACATCTTCTTGGACAAGAGTTTATACTTCTTTTAATCTTTCTTCTCGTTTAATTGATGTAGCATTCACTGGAACTAATGATTTCACTATATGCGGTATGCAATTAGAGATGGGCGATTCACCTAGCCAGTTTGGGTATTTCACGCAATCTGAAAATATTATAAAAGCTTATGAAACTGATTGGAAGTTATATGGAATCTCAGAATTAAAAGTAAAGATTTCAACTTACGATAGCTGTATTAAAGAATTAAAAAAGAGTGGTTATGCAGATGGTTATAATCCTCTTTCTGGATATGAAGAAGCATATTTTACTCAGATGCATCAAAAATATCTGGATTATCTGAATTTAAAAGATCAGGCTGAGGCTGCTTTAAAAGAACGCCAGGCTGAATATGATAAGGCTAAGAAACCTGAAATTCAAGAGAAACGAAACCAGATTGCAAAAGATGTATTACTTGAAAATTTTGGTAAAGTACAGAACAAATACTCAGCTTTTACTGATAAAGAAACATATATTATTAAGAGTTTATATAGCCAATCCACTTATACAAATGAAAATATTATTGTTACTACTCTTGACAGTACTGCTGATGCCGTAGATAAGTCTAAAGTTCTTTATGACGATGCATTGGAAGAATTGTATGTGGAATCACATCCACAATATACATATACTGATGATGTAGAGAATGTATACGCTCTTCCAGAATTTAAGGAGTACCATGAACAGCTTGCGGTAAATGATTTTGTGCGTGTAGGAATCACTGATACTAATTATATTAAACTAAGAGTAATTGAAATCACATATAATCCTTGTGATTTAGATGAATCTATGGAAGTTACTTTTAGCAATATGATTCAGTACAAAGCTAAAAGGAATGATTATAATACTCTTTTAAACGATGCCCTTAATACTTCCAACCGTAATGGTGGTCGTGTTAACTCAGTCAACAAATCTTCTACTTCTGATTATGTCATCACATCAGAAGCTATTAAGCAAATCTTTTCAAATCCTCTATTCAATTCAATGTTAGGTGGAACAACTACTGGTGGAACTGGATCCGGTGGTACTATTACTGCAGGCATGATCGTTGCAGAACTCGTGAAAGCAAAAGAAGGTGTTTTTGATAAGCTTACTGTTGATACTGCTTTCATGAAATATCTCGATGTAAAACTTATTTCCGCAGATAAGATCACAACTCGTATTCTCGAAGCGGAACAGGCAAATATTGAAAAGCTGTCAGCTAAGATTATAGAATCTAACCAGATTAATGCTGATATGATTAATGTGAAAAATCTTCTTGCAGGTCATGCAGGTGTTGGAGAATTACATACAATTCATCTTACTGTAGAAAATGCAGAAATTGATCAGGCTGTTATTACTAATCTCATCGCAAAGAAAATTGCAGTTGGAGATTTAATGGCTCAAAATGCTCTTGCAAATCAAATTGTACTTATCTCTAAAGACAATAAACCTACCATTGCATTTCAAGAAAGTACCCAACAGTTTTATGATTCCAAAGGAAATGTCCGTGTGCAGATTGGTATGGACGGTAAAGGGGATTTCAACTTTATTGTTAAAAATGGAGACAGAGCCGCTTTATTTGATGAAAATGGTATTACCCAGACAGGTATTCCAGATAATACAATTCTTGGAGACATGATTAATAACGCCACCATTACCAAAGACAAACTTGGATTCCAAATCATAGAACCAAATGAACAAGGTGGTATTGACATCACTAATATTTATGATGGTAAAGGAAATCAATGGTGGGGAATAGAAAAGACAACTATTACAGATGACTACACAAAGCAGATTAAGAATGTTACAGATACTCTGACCGGACAAATCGAAACTAAGGTTAGTAATACTCAATATCTTAAAGATCAAGAATCTATCCGAACAGATTTTTCTGATATCAAACAAAATGTTTCTGGGATTACATCTACTGTAAGCAGTATGCAAACAGATCTTTCTGAAGCTCAAGAAAAAATTAAAGCAAACACCTCTTCTATTACTCAGAATGCAGATAAAATCAGTTTTATGGTAACTGGTGACAAAGAGTCTGAGTTCACAGTTACTGATAAATTTATTCAGATGATTTCTGACCATATTAGCATTGATGCCAGCACCATTGACATTAATGGTATTATCACTGCAATGAATACACACACTGGACCAGGTAAAACTAAAATCGACGGTGGTATTATTGAAACCAATACTATTACTGCTGATTCTATTAAAGTTGATGCAATCAGATCAAAAATATTTGAAGATGATCTGACATCTAATTATTCACTAAAAGGTATCTGGTTTGATTTATCAGAGAACGGTGCTATTAAAGGTAAAAATTTTGCTGTTGATTCTAATGGTAATGCTTATATTCGTGGTGACAGCACTGTTGAGGGAACCATTATAGCTAATAAAGGTTATATTGGTGGTATTGGCGGTTTCCATATTGAAGCGGGAAAATTGTATTCTGGTATGGATAGCCTTCCTGAACAACCAACATCAGTATCAAAGGATAAAAATGTATATATTGGTACAGACGGAATTGCTCTTGGTAGTGGAAACTTCAGAGTTGATTCAAATGGTAAGCTTTATGCTAACTCTGGTACATTCTCAGGAACTATTTACGCTGATGGAGGAACTATTGGCGGTTGGAATATATCTGCAAATTCATTAAGCAACAGAGACGAATCCATAAGTTTAAATCCTGATGGTTTAAAACTTGGCAATCAGTTAAATGTAGATAATCAAGGGAATGCAACTTTTGGTGGTAAACTATCAGCTGCTACCGGAAGTTTTTCTGGTGAATTAGTTGCAGCAACAGGTAGCTTTTCTGGAGAATTAAAAGCTGCTACTGGCACATTCTCTGGGGATTTAAAAGCTGCAACAGGTAGTTTTAAAGGAGAACTTTCTGGTGCAACTGGAAGTTTTACAGGTAGTGTTATTGCTACATCTATTACTGCAAAGCAATCATATTCTATTTATTATAACGATGTTGGAACTGGTGAACCAACTGATTCAGTACAAGTAATTACTGCATTTGACTGGGGAACTAATACAACTCAAATTGGATTTGGGTTGATAGATTCATCTTTAGACTCTTCAAAAATGCATGGAATGCTTCTGATAAAAGAACAAGGCGCAAGAGTTCTAACATTAATTGCAGATGATATTAATACAAATGGATGGTTAAATGTTAATAAACTTAATATTACTGATTCATTCGGACAGTATAAAGGAGTGCCATATAAATCAATTATGTGTAAACCAACAGACACATTTGACTTTAATGGTTATAATCATCATCACACTATTCTTCCTTATAAGAATGGTAATTTTGCAGTAGGTATGGAAAGTACGACTACAGGAATGTTATCTATTAGTTTATTACCATATTTGTTATCAACTGAAACCGATGCATATGGTAATATTACAGTAAGTAAAACTAAAGATACTACTTCTCAGATAAGCATTGGAGCAACAGCTAATCCATATGCATGTATTTATGTAGATGCCATTTATCTTACTGGTGATAAAAAAGCTTATACCTCACTGGCTAATTTAGGCAATGGTGGTACAACTAATTATAATGGACTTACAAATAAACCTAAAATTAATAATGTTGAATTAGCAAGTGGAAATAATACATTATCTAATTTAGGGATTGCTGCACGATCACATTCTCATTCTAAATTAAATAACAGTTCTCCTGTAGGTTATACAGGATTTGGTCATTGCCATACCGTAATTATGAATAGCAATCATAATATGTGGATTGCAATTAATAATGATGGTACACCCGCATTGACTCCATATAAATTAAAAACATCAACTAGCTATACAGATGTTGATACATATTCATTGGAAAAGGGTGGCACTTGTAACCTCGGAAGCACAGATGCGCCTTGGAATGCTGTATATGCTAAGAATTATTACGATGAACATGGAAATAAGATTTCTACAGGCGGTGGTTCAATTAGTCTTAAAATTGATGGAGCTACACGTAGTTCTGGATTTACGAATTATAACCTCGCAACGCAAGATTGGGTGACTGGTAAAGGATATTTAACTCAGCATCAATCTCTTTATGGATATGCTACTACAAGTTGGGTATCTAATAATTTTGCTCCTAAAGGTTCTGGTGGTGGAACAACTTATTATGCTGGTTCGGGCATTTCTATTTCCGGAACTACTATTTCTGTTGATTATAATGATTTATATGTAAGAAAAATATATCATAGTTCGGATACTTCATATTATGCAGGAGTTACATCAAATGGGTCTGCAAGATATTTTGGTTGTAATTATGATCAAAGTTTAAATTTAGGAGACACAAGTTGTAAATGGAAAAATATTTGGGGGAAAAATGGAAATATAACAGGCTCTGATGAAGAGTTAAAAACACAAATGTCAAAAATTAACGATATTCCAAATATAGAATCTATTTATATGAAATTAAATCCAATAAAATATAAATATAAAAATTTTGATTCAGAAGAAGATCATGATAGATTTCATTTTGGATTTGGAGCAAGAGAAACTGAAAAAATATTCAATGATAATAATTTAGATACAAGTGATTATGGATTAATTTGTAAAGACATTTTACTCAAACCAAATAAAGCAGGTAATATTGTTGAATACGCATTAAGATATGGCGAATTTATTGCTCTCAACACTCACATGACACAGAAAGCCCATCATCGTATTGACTCTCTCGAATCTGAAAATCAATCCCTTAAGAATGAAATTCTTATGCTTCAGGGACAGCTCTCTCTCATTACTCAACGACTACAAAAAATGGAGGAAAAGTTATGTTAAAAATTAGTGAAACAAGAAATGTATCC
>OGFY01001390.1_pt1 | contig 17898 bp, 14 predicted proteins | sample 1570951 | NCBI WGS metagenome assembly OGFY01 (sample SAMEA2581942, study PRJEB24529) | metagenome | biome: Human gut stool | place: China | collected 2011
TTTGAAAAGAAGAAGTTACAAGTAGTTAAAAAGACTAAAAGTGGATATTCAACAGATGTGGAAGTTTTAGAAAAATTGAAAGTGGAAGATCCAATAATAGAGCGAATTTTGGAATATAGGCAGTTGCAAAAACTAAATTCAACTTATGTAGAAGGTTTAAAACCATATATAAATCCAGTTACTAATAGGATTCATTCATTTTTTCATCAGACAATTACTGCAACAGGAAGAATAAGCTCAACAGAACCAAATTTGCAAAATATTCCTACAAGATTTGAATTAGGAAAACAGGTTAGAAAGATTTTTGAGCCTGAAGATAATAAGGTTTATATTGATGCAGATTATTCTCAAATTGAGTTGAGAGTGTTAGCACATATGTCACAAGATGTACACATGATGCAAGCATTTAAAAATAATGAAGATATTCATAGACAAGCTGCTTCAAAAGTTTTTAAAACTCCAATAGATGAAGTAACAAAAGAACAGCGTTCTAGTGCTAAAGCAGTAAATTTTGGAATTGTTTATGGTATAAGTGATTTTGGATTAGGAGAGCAATTACATATATCAAGAAAAAAAGCGAAACAATATATAGACCAATATTTGGAAATGTATTCTGGAATAAAGAAATTTATGGAAAATATTGTAGAAAGTGCAAAAGAAAAAGGATATGTTGAAACAGAATTTAAAAGAAGAAGATATATACCAGAATTAAAATCAAATAATTATATGGTAAGACAATTTGGAAGTCGTGTTGCTATGAATACTCCAATACAGGGAACAGCAGCGGATATTATGAAAATTGCTATGATAAATGTAAATAAAACATTGAAAGAAAATCATATTAATGGTAAAATTGTACTGCAAATACATGACGAATTGTTATTAGAAGTTAGCAAAGAAGATAAACAACAGGCAAAAGAAATTCTAAAACAATGCATGGAAAATGCAATGAAATTATCGGTTCCACTTGAAGTAGAAATCTCTGAGGGTGAGGACTGGTATGAAGTAAAATAAACAAAGGAGAGTAGATGTAATTTGAAAAAACAATATAAGGTTATAGTGGGTGTTCTAATTGGTATTATACTACTTATAACTATTATAAAAGTATTTAACATAAAGCAAATTATATTAAAAAAAATATATCCTAAAAAGTACTCAGAATATGTAGAAAAATATGCACAAGAATTTAACGTGGATCCATTACTAATTTTTTCCATGATAAAAGCCGAAAGCAATTTTAAAGAAAAGGCTAAATCATCGAGTGGAGCAAAGGGCTTAATGCAGTTAATGGAGGCCACGGCAAACGAAATTGCTGATAAAATAGATGAACCTCTGGTAGAGGAAGAAAGCTTGTTAGAGCCGGAAAAAAATATAATGATTGGCACAAAATACTATTCGGAATTATTAAAAAATTTTGACGGAAATATGTTGCTTGCAATCACGGCATATAATGCTGGAATGGGAAACGTAAATCAATGGATTAGAGATGGAATAATAAAAGCTGATGGGAGTGACATAGAGAACATTCCATATAAAGAAACAAATATGTATGTTAGGAAGATTATTAATAATTATAGAATGTACCAGACTATTTATGAAGGAGCATAACAAAAGATGAAGAAAAAGCAAATAACAATAAGCGTGTACCAAATTTTCATAGCATTGATGGTAATAATTGCAATAATAGTAACTGTTTCGATTGTTAATAAACATGTACCAAAAACAAATAGAATTGCGACTGGAAAGGCCAGTGACTTTAATGGTAGTGGAACGAGTGATGATCCATATAAAATAGAGAACATAGAGGACTTATTAAAATTATCAGAAAATGTAAATAGCGGAATTACATATAGCAACCAGTATTTTGAACTTACAAATAAGCTAGATTTTCAAAGCGATGAATCATATAAAAATCCAAAAGCTAAGTATGATGATATAAACAAAGATGGCAAAGTTGAAGATATAAAGACTGAATTGACTAATGCAAACGGTTTTTTGCCGATTGGAGACTCAGAACATGTCTTTGAGGGAATATTTAATGGAAATGATAAAACAATAAGAAATTATTCTGTAAATATAGCTCAAGGTGCAGAAAATAATGTATTAGTTGGAATATTTGGTAATAATAAAGGTAGAATAATAAATTTAAAAGTGACAGTAACAATTTCTGTGGACGAAAACATTGAAAATACAAAAGTATTAATTGGAACTATATCAGCAAAAAATTCTGGGATAATTCAGACTTGCAAAACGGAGGGAACAATAACAGCAAGTATTAACGCAGAGAGTTCAAACATAGAAGTTGCTGGAATTTGCGCAGAAAATAGCGGGAAAATAATTGATACAGCAAATAGCATTGCAATCATATCAAATCAATTAAAAGCTGGAATAGTTGCTTTAAATTATGTTGAAAATAATACAGAAAATAGTGGTGAAATTACAAACTGTACAAATGAAGGTAAGATTGAAGAACAAACAGGATCAAAATATTATACAGCTGGTATAGTTGCAGATAACCAAAATGGAAACATTACAAGTTGCACCAATAACGGAAAGATTGATGGAAAAATTGTTGGTGGAATTGCAGGAAAATCAACGGGATACATAGTTGCTTGTCAGAATACTGCAGAAATAAGTAACTTAAAAGAAAATTCAAATGATGAAGAATTTGCAGGCGGAATTGTTGCAATACTAGAAACAGCTACAATAGAAAATTCTAAAAATACTGGAAATGTAATTGGAAGCACTAATATTGGAGGAATAGCAGGAGAAAGTAAAGGAACAATTACACAATGCCGAAATGATGGACAAGTATCTAAAGTTGCAGGAGTTATATGTAAAACTGTAAATTTAGGTGGATTAGTCGGAAAAAATGGTGAAGCAGCTAGATTATCAAATTCAAAAAATTATGGAAATGTAAATTCCGAAACAGATACTTTGGTTAATCTAGGAGGAATTTGCGGAATTTTGTATAATAATAGTATAGTAGAACTTTGTGAAAATAATGGAGCTATAAGTGGTTCTGGAAAAGAAATTATACCAAATGAAGATACAAACACTAACTGTGCATCTTGTACAAGCAATAATGGTGGAAGTGCTTCAACAGACGACTTTGGACAATTAAACATTGGAATCATTTATGGAAAATATCAAGAAATATAAATTATTAAAGAAGGGAAAATGATATTTATGGCTATATTAGTTACAGGAGGTGCTGGCTTTATTGGAAGCCACACAGCAGTTGAGTTATTAAATTCAGGAAAGGATATTGTTATAGTAGATAATTTTTCTAACAGTAAGCCAAAGGCTTTAGAAGCTATTAAGAAAATTACTGGAAAAGATTTTAAATTTTATGAAATAAATTATTTGGATAGAGAAAAGTTAGAAAAGGTATTCGAAGAAAATGATATTGAGGCAGTTCTAAACTTTGCAGGTTATAAATCTGTTGGAGAGTCTGTTAGAAAGCCATTAGAATATTATGATAACAACATTTCTGGATGTCTTGTATTATTAGAAACAATGCAAAAATATGGAGTAAAGAAATTCGTATTCAGCTCATCTGCAACAGTATATGGAGAGCCAGAAAGAATTCCGCTAACAGAAGATTGTAAAACTGGTGGAACAACAAATCCATATGGAACATCAAAATTATTCATAGAGCAAATACTTAAAGATTTATATGCATCAGATAATTCATGGGATATTTGTATATTAAGATATTTCAACCCAGTAGGAGCTCATGAACGCGGATTAATTGGAGAAGAACCACAAGGAATACCAAACAATTTAATGCCATATGTTGTAAGAGTTGCATCAGGAGAATTAAAAGAATTATCTGTATTTGGAAATGATTACGATACTCCAGACGGAACAGGTGTTAGAGATTATATTCATGTTGTAGATTTAGCAAAAGGACATTTAGCAGCACTAAATAAACTAGATAAAGAAGGAAAAGGCTTATATATTTATAATCTTGGAACAGGAACTGGATACAGTGTTTTAGATATGGTAAAATCTTTCGAAGAAATTACTGGAAAGAAAGTTCCATATAAAATAACACAAAGAAGACCAGGGGATATTGCAACATGCTATTCAGACACTAAAAAGGCAAAAGAAGAACTTGGTTGGGAAGCAAAAAAAGGAATAAAAGAAATGTGTGAAGATTCTTGGAACTTCATACAGAAGAATAAGTAATATGTAAGAAAAACATATTAAAGAGGTAATAATCTACTTAAGAAAAAAGTACGGGTTCTAAAACGCACAAATAAATCAAGTATTAAAGGAGTAATGTATATGCATAGTCAAATGCTTACATCTAGGCTTGGAGCAGAATTAATAAGTTACAAGCTAGATGGCATAGAAAAAATACACCAAGGACAAGATTGCATAGATGAGAATGGGAGAGTCTACTGGAAACGTCATTTTCCAGTACTATTTCCAATTGTGGGAAAGTTAAAACAAAACAAGACAATTATAAATGGCAGGACATATGAAATGGGACAACATGGATTTGCTAGAGACATGGAGTTTGAACCTGTTACAAAATTGGATAATTTTCACTCATATGTTTTAAAAAGTAATCCCAGCACTTTTGTAAAATATCCATTCGATTTTTCTTTATATGTAACATATAGAACCGATGAAAACAAACTTACAACAATGTATAAAGTTGTAAATGAAGGCGATAACAATATGACATTTGGAATAGGCGGACATCCGGCTTTCAAAATAGATCAACGAGATTTATACAGTGATGAATACTATTTGGAATTCGAAGAAGATGAGAATAAAATACATTTCTTATATCTTGTTGATGGTTTGATTGGAACAGAATATGCCAGAAATATAATGCAAGATTTAAGAAGAATACCAATAAATCAAGATTCTTTCAAGAATGATGCTATAATAATGAAAGGTTTGACTTCTCATAGAGTTAGTCTAAAAAAGAAGACTGGAAACAAGACTTTGTTAACAATGGACTTTGAAGGATTTCCATATTTAGCTGTATGGTCAAAACCAGGTGCACCATTTATTTGCCTAGAACCATGGTACACAACAGCAGATGCAATAAAATCGACTGGTGTATTTACGCAAAAGACAGACATGTTAACATTAGCACCAAGAAAAGAGTTTGAATGTAAATATACTGTTGAATTCTTTAACTAGTAGTTGAAAAAATAGCTGAGAAGAACTATAAGAAAGGGATTTTATCAAAATGGCCAAAATTATATTTATAATTATTGAATTAATTGTTCTTGGAATTTCTGTAATAATGATATATGATGCTAGAAAGATAGCAACAAAAATATTTAGCTCAAATGAGACAAACGAAACAACGAAAGTATTGAAAATAGTTGGTTTTATTGCTCTAATAATAAGCTTACTAATGATATATATTACGAAAATAAAAATGTAAAAAATAAAATATTGATACTCTTTAGTAAATAAAATGTGAAACAAAATTAGCAAAAAAAGCTAGAAATGTTTCACATTTTAAAGTTTTGCTGAAAATTGAAATACACATATGTCGAAATTTGACAGATGATTTTTCTTGACTTTATGTGTAGTTTAGATATAATAAAAAAAGTTATTTCATAAAAGTTTTATTTTTTATTTTGTATCAAATCTATTGATTTTTTCAATTAGCCATTCTGGTAAATATTTTCTACATACAATTTTATTAAACTTTTAATAACTAAATTTAAGTATAGCAATTTTTGTTGTACAAACTTAAGGAAGTTTATATATGCCAAATGAAAAGAAAAGCATATTGCAACCAAAGAATGATGTAGTGTTTAAAGCACTATTTTCAAGAGGAAAACCAAGGATTACACAGGCTATGCTGGAGGCTATTTTAAAGATGAAAATAGACAAGCTGGAGCTTGATAAAAGTACGGATTTACTAAATGAAAATGCAGATGATAAAAATGGAAGGTTAGATTTAAGAGCAATAATTAATGGGAATACTGAATGTGACATAGAGGTACAACTCACTTCAAATGATAATATAGCTGAGAGATTTGTATATTATTGGGCAAAAATGTATGCTGCTAATTTAAAGATTGGTGATACTTACAGTGACTTAAGAAAAACAATATCAATAATAATTTTAGATGATGATTTCAAATTAACAAAAAATCTTGAAAAGCCTCAGACCACGTGGAAAATAAGAGAAAACGAAGAGTTACATCTTATATTGACAGATTATTTTGAAATTATTATAATAGAGATACCGAAGGTACTAAAAGCATACCATAAAAATCCAAATGACGAAGTACTACAATGGATGCTTTTTCTAGACAATCCGGAAAAAGAGGAGGTAACTCGTATAATGGAAGAAAATAAAGACATTAAGGAAGCCAAAGAAGAGTTAGACAGAATAAGTCAAGATGATATATTGAGAAGGAAAGCCTTAAATAGAACACTTGAAATAGCTGACAGATTACAATTAAAAAAAGAAGCGGAAGAAGCATTGGAAAAAGGGAAAAAGGAAAAAACTAACGAGATTGTAAAAAGAATGAAAGATGCTGATTTATCTATAGAACAAATAGCTCAAATAGTCGAATTAAAAGTTGATGAAGTAAAAGCAATATTAAATGAGAAAAATTAGGTACTTTTACTATAGCGAAAGATATACATATGGCTATTAAAAACTGAAAGTGAACTAAATCAATGGAATTTATTTAATTCTATTGATTTTTCTGTATAAAATATGTTATTATAGTAACATAATAATTAAAAGCGAAGAACAAGAGGAGTAAGTTTGGAACATCTATCCAGAGAAAAGAAGAAAAAATGCTGAGATCTTCTTATAGAAAGTTAAACTGAATGTAGCTTGGGAGCTGATATATAGAAATAATAGTAAATATATCCGTGTAGTTTACGTTACAAAACAAATGAGATGTATATTTTATAGAAAGTATACAAATAAGGTGGTACCGCGAGAAATATTCTTGCCCTTAACTAAATTTAGGTTAAGTGGCAATTTTTTGTTTTATATGAAAAATGCTACTGTAACTAAAAAACAAAATATTTAAAGAAGGGATGATGTTTTATGAGTAAACACGAACTAGAAGGAAAATTTAATCCAAAAGATTTTGAAGATGAAATTTATGAGAATTGGGAGAAAAAAGGCTATTTTAAGCCTAGCAATGATAAGTCTAAAAAGCCATATACAATAGTAATTCCACCACCAAACATTACTGGTAGATTACACATGGGACATGCTTTAGATGAGACATTGCAAGATATATTAATTAGATATAAGAGAATGACTGGATTTAATGCTCTTTGGGTTCCAGGAACAGACCATGCTTCTATTGCAACAGAGGCTAAGATTGTTGCTAAATTAAAAGAAGAAGGAATTACTAAGGAAGACTTAGGCAGAGAAGAATTCTTAAAAAGAGCTTGGGACTGGAAAAAGGAGTACGGTGGAATAATCACAAAGCAAATTAGAAAACTTGGAAGTTCTTGCGATTGGTCAAGAGAAAGATTTACTCTAGACGAAGGGCTTTCTAATGCTGTTCAAACTGTATTTATTAATTTGTATAATAAAGGACTAATATACAGAGGCGAAAGAATGATAAACTGGTGTCCAACTTGTCATACATCAATTTCAGATTCAGAAGTCGAATATGAGCAAGAACCTACACATTTGTGGCATATTAAATATCCAATAAAGGGTGAGGAAGGAAAATATTTAATAGTTGCTACAACAAGACCAGAGACAATGCTAGGAGATACTGGTGTTGCAGTAAATCCAAATGATGAAAGATATAAGGCTTACATTGGAAAGACAGTTGTGCTTCCAATAGTGGGAAGAGAAATTCCAATAATTTCGGCAGATTTCGTTGAGACGGAGTTTGGAACAGGTGCGGTAAAACTTACTCCTGCACATGATGTAAACGATTATCAAGCTGGATTAGATAATAATTTAGAAATGATAAAAGTATTTGATGAAAACGGAATAATGAATGATATAGTTCCCGAATTTGCAGGAATAGACATATATGAAGCAAGAAAACGTATAGTAGAAAAATTGAAAGAGATTGGTGCGTTAATAAAAATAGAAGACTACACACATGATGTAGGAAAATGTTATAGATGTCATCAAATAATAGAGCCAATGATTTCAAAACAATGGTTTGTAAAAATGGAACCACTTGCAAAACCAGCAATAGAAGCCGTAAAGAATGGAAAAACAAAATTTATACCAGAAAGATTCGATAAAACATATTTCAATTGGTTAGAAAATATCAAAGATTGGTGTATATCAAGACAATTATGGTGGGGACATAGAATACCTGCATATTACTGTGATGACTGCGGTGAAATAATGGTTGGAAAAGAAATGCCAGAAAAATGTGATAAATGTGGAAGCACACACTTGCATCAAGATGAAGACACATTAGATACATGGTTTAGTTCTGCATTATGGCCATTCTCAACACTTGGTTGGCCAGAACAAACAGAAGATTTCAAATACTTCTATCCAACTTCAACATTAGTAACAGGATATGACATAATACCATTTTGGGTGATGAGAATGATGTTTTCTGGAATAGAACACACAGGTGAAGTTCCGTTTAAAGATATACTAATACATGGAATTGTAAGAGATGCTCAAGGTAGAAAAATGTCTAAGAGTTTAGGAAATGGAATAGATCCACTAGAAATAATAGACAAATATGGAACAGATGCATTACGTTTATCATTAATAATGGGAATAACACCAGGAAATGACATAAGATACATGCCAGAAAAACTAGAATCAGCTTCAAACTTTGCAAACAAACTATGGAACGCATCAAAATTCGTTCTAATGAATATAAATGGAATACAATCTGGGGACGGAGGAAAAAATGTATCATCATCATCAATAATGGACATAGATGTTTCAAAATTAGAATATGAAGATAAGTGGATTTTGTCTAAATTAAATACACTAATAAAAGAAGCTACAGCAAATCTTGATAATTTTGATATGGGAGTATATGCTCAAAAAATATATGACTTCACATGGAATGAGTTCTGCGATTGGTATATTGAAATTGTAAAACCTCGTTTATATAACAAAGAGAATACAGATGAAAAAGCTGTAGAATCAAGAATAACAGCTCAAAAAGTTCTAAACAAGGTATTGGGAGATATATTAAAATTATTACACCCAATTATGCCATTCATAACTGAGAAAATATATGATGAGCTATATACAAATGACGAAAGTATAATGATTTCTGCTTGGCCAACATATTGCGAGGAATATGAATTTGAGAAAGAAGAATATCATCTAGAAGAAATTAAGAAAATAATAATTCAAATTAGAAATACAAGAACAAACATGAATGTTCACCCATCTAAGAAATCAGAATTGATTTTTGTAATAGATGATGAAGAATACAAAACTTTAATAGAAAATTCTAAATCATGGCTTGAAAAACTTGGATTTGCTTCTAAGATTGAGATAGAAAAAAATGAAACAAACATACCAAAACATGTCGTAACATTGCTTGCAGACGGAATAAAAGCATTCATTCCGTCAGAAGAATTAGTTGATTTAGCTGAGGAAAGGGCAAAGCTAGAGGCTGAAAAAACAAGACTTGAAGCAGAAGTTGCAAGAAGCACGAAAATGCTTTCAAATCCAGGATTCGTAAACAAGGCTCCAGAGGCTAAGGTTCAAGAAGAAAAAGAAAAAATGCAAAAATACAAAGAAATGCTAGAAGACACAATAAAGAGATTAGAGCAAATATAAAAATATTTAATAAAAGTAAGAAAGGGGATAAACGATGAATCAACTTATTATAATAGGCTTTGACGAAATTGTTTCTAATAAATATATAGATATAATTGAAAAAGCAATTAAAGATAAACAGATTAGTTCGTATTCTATAATCGATTTGGAAGATAGTAAAAATGAAATAAAGAATAGGATAAGTAAAATTTATATAAAACCTGCTAATGAAATATATTTAAAAGCTAACAAGAGAAATGTTGGTATTGAACAGATAGAAGATGCATTTAAAACCATTCAAGAAAAATCTCAAGATAAAATAAAAGTATATATTGCTACAGAGCTAAGATCACATTTATTTTATTTAACTTATTGTTTAGAAAAGGGTTATGATTGTCTTATTGAAAAGCCAATTTTTGCACCATTAAAGAAAGGTGTTTTTTATCCGCAGAAAATAAGTCATACTATGAAGAAGATATGTAATATGGCTCAGAAAAAAGATATAAAAACATCTGTTATGACTTTAGGAAGATATCATCCAATTTATAATGAAATTTTAATTGAGAATATAAAAAAGAGAGTAATTAAATATTCAACACCAGTAACGTCAATAAATATGAGAGTTAATGGTGGGGTTTGGAATTTGCATAAAGAATATTTAGAAAGGGAGGATCATCCGTATAAATACGGTTATGGAATGCTAATGCATGGAGCATATCATTATTTGGATATATTTATACAGCTTGTAGAGTTGAATAAGTTAATATACCCCAATGATCATATGATTATGGCTGTAAAAACTTATGCAGCATATCCATTTGATCAAAATGATAGAATTTCCAAAAAGATTAGTGAAAAATTTGATGATTACGATAAAAATTTTAAGAAAAAAAATAAAAATGTGAAATTTGGGGAAACCGACTTTGTTGTTGCCTTTGAATTAAAAAATGAAACGAAGAAAAGTGTGATCACTCTTGGAACTCTTTCTTTTGAACAAACGACTCCATCAATAAGATTTTGGAAAGATTTTCCTGTAGGAGTGTATAACAAAAATGGAAGAATTTCTTCTGTTGATGTCGAAGCACAATTATCAGTATTGTATTCAATGCATGTGAGTTGTTTTGATGTACCAGAAAAAATAAATAATAATATTGAAAAGATAGGGGCCAAAGCTGTTGTTACTACTAGAAGTAATTTTAATTTGTTAAAAGATGAAGAACCTATAACAGAGAAAGAATATAATGGATTATTTCATAATATAAGTAATAAAAAGGTAATGGAAAACTGGATTTATGATAAAGAAAGCAAGAGTCGTTTGAGCATGCATAAAAATGTGATGAATTTAATCTCATGTATAGCTCTTTCGTTAAAAATGAATGGCAAGGAGATAAAGAGTGATTTACTATGAAAAATATGAATTGTGAAGAAAAATTGGGTATAAGTATTATTATAACATGTTGTAATAATTATAAATTCGTAAAAGAAAATATAGAAGCAATACACAAACTAAAACTTATACATAAATATGAAATTATAGTTGTAGATGATTCAACTGAAATTAAAGAGCATGAACTTGATAATTGTGAAATTATATATGTTAGAAATAAGAAAAATATGGGAGTACAATATTCAAGAAATAAGGGACTAGAAAATGCAAACTACAAATATATTCTTATGTTAGATGGAGATGATATGCTAGACACAGCAGATAAATATCAAGGAGAAAATTCATACATAGATAAATCAATTGATATTCTTGAAAAAAATAATAATATAGCTTTTACACAATGTATATCAAACATGTTTGGTGATTTTGAGGGATATACTATTAGTAGTTATAAAATCACAGAAAAATTAGCGGTACATAAACATCATATTCCATTATTTATAATATATAGAAGGATTGATGGAATAAAATGTGGTGGCTATAATACTAAAATACAAAAATGGCAAGATTGGTCATTTGGAGTATATATTATGAATTATAGATATAAAACAAATCAAAAAAATGAAATTTACTTTTTTGATAAACCATACCATAGATATCGTGTTTACAATTCAGAAAATAGAATTTCATACAAACAAATTAGTGAATTTGAAATGACTAAGATTACAATAAAAGATAATATGCAATTATTTAAAAAATATTATAAAGATGAAGATATAAACACATTAGCAGGTATGGTAGTGAAAAATAAGCCTGATAGGTTAGAAGAATTAATATATGTTGCTAATTGCGATATTAACATTGCAATGCAAATCATTGAGCAAAGGAGATATAGTCTTACAACAGACTTAAATATAAGAAATGTACCATAATAGTAATGAAAATTTAGTAATAAAAAATTATTATACTAAATTAGTAACACAAAATAAAGATAATGAAGAAGGACTTACTTGTTTGCCTTCGGAGAGTTTTAAAAACATTGTAGATTCGATTAGTAATAATGAAGAAGTAATTTCATTAGATATGGGATATGGATATGGACAGTATAGTATGTGGATGGCAAATAGGGGATTCTATGTTGATGCAGTTGATATAATAAACAAAAACATATTGTTAAAAAAATTAAATTCCAGAATAAAGAACAATATACATGTATATGAGATGAATCTAAACGATTTTAATATAAAAAAGGATTATGATTTTATTTTCTCAAAGGATGTATTGCACTATTTAAAAAAAGAAAAAGCAATGGGGATTATTGAGATGGCATCCAAACATACTAAGCCTAAAGGAGTTAATTATTTTATTATTTTTGCAGATATCAACCGTAAGGATAGGTTTGGAAATGTAAAAAAAATACAGGGAGAAGCCAATTTTGCATGTGAAGAATTAATTGAATTTATCAAAGACATATATAAGGAGTGGAACCTTGAAATTAAAATATCTGATTATGCGGAAAAAGATAAATATAATCCTAATGTGAATTATTTTCAGGCTAAAAAGGTTCAGATAATTGCAAAAAGAACTATTAATAATCAAAAAATCTAAATAAGAAAGGAAAGCCTCAATATACAAATATTGGGACTTAGGTATATAAATGGAGAAATATGTTGTAACATCTTATGAGCATCCAGATTTAGATGGAATATCTTCAATGTATGCGTACTCAGAATATCTTAATAAAAAAGGCAAGTCAAGTAGATATTATGTTTGTAAAAATATAAAGACCGAACCACATATTGTGTGTGATATGTTTGGGATAGAACTGGATTCGGTAGACGAGATTGAAAAAGATGCAAATATCGTATTGGTTGATTCAAATAATCCTAAACTCGTACCATTCGTGGATGTAAGCAGAATTGTTGAAGTAATAGATCATCATAGGCTTAGAGAAAAATTATCTGAGAATGTGATACTTGAAAATGAAGAGATTGGTGCCGCTGCTACTTTAGTTGCCGATAGATTTAGACAAAACCACATACCTATTTCAAGAAATTCCGCAATACTTTTATATTATGGAATAATGTCGAATTCTTTTGCTTTAAAATCTTCTAACACATCGCAAAGAGACATAGAAGTTGCGAAATGGCTGGAAGAACAATGTAACGAAATAAGCAAAGAGAAAATAGAAGAAATATTTAAAGCCAAGTCCGTATTTAAATCATCTCTAAAAAATGAGGTAGAAGCTGAAATTCCTCTAGAGTGTGGAGATATTAGAATGACTGTTGGACAGCTAGAAATAGTTGATGCAGAAAAATTTATAGAAAAAAATAAGGAAGAATTGATGGCTGTTTGCAATTATTTAATAGATAGATTTAAGTATGACTGTTTGATTATAAACATAATTGATACAATAAGAGGTTATTCAATTCTATTTTCTCCTAACGAGAATACAGATAAATTCATAAAAGACAAATTTGGATGTGAAATAAAGAATAATATATGCAAAAATTCAAAATTAGTACAAAGAAAAGAAATAATAAAAAGTTTAAATTTAATGCTTGCAAATTAAGAATAAAAGAGAAGATTCTGAAACTTAACGTTGTTCAAATAAAACGGAGCAACACAGGTTCAGAGTCTTTTTTTGCAGAAATTGTCCAAATAATAAATTTGAACTGACCTTTCAGTCTAAGGACATTTCCTACAATTTGTGGTATAAAAATATTGCAAATTCAAAGGAGGAATATATGTCAGAGAAATTATATGAAACAATAGAAATTACAGATTTAAAAGATATGCTGAATAAAACAAAAGAATTATATGGAGATAAACCAGCATATAAAATAAAGCAAAAAGATGAGAATACACAACCAAATTATAAGGTTATAACACATAAAGAAGTTAGAAATATGATAGATGCTCTAGGAACAGCATTAATAGATATAGGGCTTAAAGATAAAAGAATAGCAGTAATAGGAGAAAATAGATATGAGTGGGAGATTGCGTATCTTTCGGTAGTTTGTGGAACAGGAACAGTTGTACCATTAGATAAAGCACTTCCAGAAAATGAACTTGAAAATTTAATAGAACGCTCTGAGATTGAAGCTATTTTCTACTCTAGTAAATATGAAGAAGTACTAGAAAAAATAAAAAGAAGTCCAGAGAATAAATTAAAACATCTTATATCGATGGATAATTTAGAAAATACAGATGGAATTTATTCAATGCAAGAATTGATAAAACAAGGCAAAGAGCTGGTAAAACAAGGTAACAAAGAGTTTATAGATGCAAAGATAAATGCTGACGAGATGAGTATAATGTTATTTACTTCAGGAACAACATCAAATTCAAAGGTGGTTGCGTTATCACATAAAAATATAAGTTCTAATTTGATGGCAATTGGGAGCGTTTTAGATGTAAATTCAACAGATACTATACTTTCAATATTGCCAATTCATCATGTTTTTGAGTGCACCGTAGGCTTTTTATTTTCGCTTTATAAAGGTGCTCAAACAGTTTTTTGTGATGGAATAAGGCATGTTGTAGAAAATTTAAATGAATATAAAGTTACAGTTATGGCTTGTGTACCAGGAATTTATGAGAGAATTTTTATGATGATTAGAAAGAATTTAGAAAAGCAAGGAAAATTAGAAGAAATATTAAGAAAAGAAGAAGAATATAAAAATTCATCAATGGAAGAAAGAAAACAGGCTTTTAAGGAAATTCACAATCTAATAGGCGGAAATATTAAATTGTTTATAAGTGGAGCAGCAGCTTTAGATTCAGAAATAGAAGCAAGATACAGGTTACTTGGAATAAATATTGTGCAAGGATATGGACTAACAGAAACGTCTCCAGTAGTGGCTGTTGGAACTAATAAAGAATATAAAACAGGCTCGATTGGTAAGGCTATTCCAGGAGTAGAAGTTAAGCTTGCAAATACAGATAAAGATGGAATGGGAGAATTATTGGTAAAAGGTCCAAACGTTGCACTATGCTATTATAATGATGAACAAGCTACCAAGGAGGCCTTTGAAGGAGAATGGTTTCATACAGGAGATTTAGCTAAAATAGATGACGAAGGCTATATATTTATATGTGGCAGAAAGAAAAGCGTAATAGTGCTAAAAAATGGTAAGAATATATTCCCAGAAGAAATGGAATGTTTGGTAAACAAGATAGAAGGAGTAAAAGAATCTTTTATATTTGGAAAGCAACAAAGTAGTGATAAAAATGATATTAAGATAAATGCAAAAATAGTATTTGACAGAGAGATTTTAAAAGATGTTTATGGAGCAACTACTGATGAAGAAATACGAAAAACACTAGCAGTAAAGGTAAAGACAATTAACACGCAACTACCAAAGTATAAAGCAATTAGAGGCATAATTTTGACGGAAGAACCATTAATAAAGACAACAACGAATAAGATAAAGAGGCAGGCAAATTTAGATGAAATTAACAAATCTGAAAACTAATAAATTAGGACAAAATTTTAAGTATTATGAGAAAATAGATTCAACGCAAAGTGAAATTTGGAGACTTGTTGATTCTAATAAGATAGCAGATGGAATGCTTGTGATGAGTAACATTCAGACCAATGGGCAGGGAACTCATGGCAGAGTATGGCACACAGACGAAACTGAAAATATTGCCTTTTCTTTCTATGTAAAGATAGATGACAAACCAGAGAGATTAGAAGGAATAACAATAGACATGGCCACAATAATACAGAAAATATTTGAAGATTTGTATGAAGTGAAACTTACAATAAAGAGTCCAAATGACCTAATGCTTAACGACAAAAAAGTTGGAGGAATATTAACACAATCTAAAGTGGAGAATGGAATAACTAAATTTTTAGTTATTGGAATTGGAATAAATACTTGCAAAATACACTTTTCAGAAGATATAAAGCAGATTGCAACATCAATAAAAAAAGAAACTGGAATCGACATTGATAGAGAAAAAATAATATCAGAATTTTGTAATAGATTTGAAAAAATACTAAAGACAAGGATTTCAAAGAATGAAGATTAAATAGCACATCAACAAATGCAGTGCTAGTAGATGAGTATTGGCTGAGAAATATTTATAAATTTTTTGGTCAAATTGTAAGAAAGGAGTAAGATACACTATGAAAATTGGATTTTTATTTTCTGGGCAAGGCTCACAATCTGTTGGAATGGGCAAAGACCTGTATGAAAATTTTATAGAAATAAAAAAATTATATGAATACGCAGAAAAAATAACTGGAATAGATATTGCTAAAATTAGTTTTGATGGACCAGATGTTGAACTTAATAAGACTCAAAATACACAACTTGCCATTTTAATAGAATGTTTAGGAATATCGCAAATATTAAAGAAAAATGGAATTGTACCAGATGCAATGGCAGGACTAAGCCTTGGAGAATATACAGCTTTAATAGAAGATGGCATTTTTAATCTAGAAGATGGGATAAATATAGTTTCTAAAAGAGGGAAAATAATGCAAAATTTTACTCCGGAAGGAAATTGGAAAATGGCTGCAATACTTGGCTTAGATGATGAAAATGTAGAAGAAATCTGCAAAAATATTTCATCTGGTTTTGTAAAGCCAGCAAATTACAATACACTTGGACAAGTTGTGATTTCTGGTGAAGAACAGGCTGTGTTAAATGCTGGAGAAGAGGCAAAAAAAGCAGGAGCTAAGAAGGTAAGTCTGCTTAACACTTCAGGACCATTTCATACAGAAAAATTAAGTGAATGTTCAATAGAATTGAAGAAGGAATTAGATAAGATAAGTATAAACTCGAAAAATTCAATAGTAATAAAGAATTTAGATGGAAAGTATTATGAAGAAAAAGACAATATATCTGAAATTTTGGCAAAACATATAATGAATCCAGTAAGGTTTACTGAATGCCTAAAAACTATGTATGAAAGTGGAATAGACACATTCATAGAAATTGGCCAAGGAAAAACTTTAAGCGGTTTTGTAAAAAGAATGAAGTTTGAAAATGTAAAAATAATGAACATAAATGATGTATCAAGCTTAGAACAAGTGATTAAGGAGGTTAAAGAGAATGGCTAAAGTAGCATTTATAACAGGAGCAACCAGAGGGATTGGAAAGCAAATTGCAATAGAATTTGCAAAAGATGGTTATGACATTGCATTTAATTATAGAAAAGAAAATGAAGATTTAGAAAATGTAAAGAAACAGATAAAAGAGTTAAATGTAAGATGCTTGCCTGTAAAAGGTGATGTATCAATTTTTGAAGATACTGCAAATATGGTAAACCAGATTATAAATGAATTTGGAAAGATTGATGTTTTAGTAAATAATGCAGGGATTACAAAAGATGCATTATTGATGAGAATGAAAAAAGAGGATTTTGAAGATGTTATAAATGTTAATCTTGTAGGCACATTCAATGTAACAAAAAACGTAATACCATCAAATATCAACCAAAGAAGTGGGAAACGGGGATAAGGTAACAGCTATCCGCGTCAAAGACCGTGTAAGTAGTGAAGAACGGGATTTCCCGTTTAAGGAAAAATTCGTACAGATTGGTCTGGCAGCCAATAGTGCTCCTTTCCGTGACATGCTGGAAACGACTCCAATAGGCGAAATCAAGATCGACGCTTTTTGCCGCACCACACTTCCGGGAGTTTATGCGGCAGGAGATGTTTCAAGTGTTATTCAGCAGGCTTGGAAACAAATGGAGTCGCAGATTAAAAATATTGTCAACAATGTGTTGTTTCCTGTTAGTGATATCATACTTGCTTGGTTTTTTT
>OGFY01001392.1_pt1 | contig 17885 bp, 10 predicted proteins | sample 1570951 | NCBI WGS metagenome assembly OGFY01 (sample SAMEA2581942, study PRJEB24529) | metagenome | biome: Human gut stool | place: China | collected 2011
TTTAATTATTTTTTATTAAGCTTTGAGCTTAACAAAAAATTCAAAAAACTGATTTCACTTACAGTATTAACTACTTCACAAATTTTTATACATTATATTAAAAACTTTTTTTGTAATTCAGTATTGCATTTTTTGTTGGTATATGGTATAAATTGTAATATAAAGTTTTATTAAGTTACATACTTAATAAAAAGTATACAAAAAATTCACCTATATAGTAATTTTTTAATAATCTAACTTCATGAGCCGGGTAACCATTATTTTTTTCTTTCGATCCCATAATGAACTTTCCGGCGGGGATTTTAATCAGTTTAAGATTTACTCCTTGTGCTATTTCCAAAGTCATTTGATAATTGGCCAAATCAATCTGCATTTTTTCCGCTTGTTTCTTGGGAATTGGCCATCCTTTAAGTAGATTAATCTTTTGTCTTATTTTTCAGCAACAGCTTGTATCGGTTTCTGATATTCAATATCCGTCGGTATTTCGGGCAGCCATTCCATATCTTGTTCCGGCGCGCCGAACATTTCGCGATACAAAGCCCGTAATTCACGGCTTTGCTTGGTCTTGTCATAGGTTGAGAGATCTTTTCGCCTTCCATGAAAAGGTGCATTGAAGTCAATCCAGCAGGCCAGTTTTGTGATGGACAGGGAATCAAGCTTTACATTATGATGCCCTTTGTTGAGTAACTGCATCAACTCTGTTTGATCGGCGTGTACATCCATTGGTACAAGCATGTGTATGTCACTTTCAATTCCCGGGCGGCGTATATAGCGGTGGAGATCTGCATACGACTTGGTAAAATGTCCACCCAAACCGGGACGGGCCTTTCCGGAAATCCGAGAACTCCAGTCGGTAATCCATTTGTCTCCTTTAAGATAGGGACGGTTATTGTTTTCGTTACTATGGCAACCTATGCAATAGCGGTCTAAAACGGGTTGTACTTCATGCCGGTAACTGAAACCTCTTTCTTTTCCCTGCCATTGTTTTATTTGTTGCGGTTTTTTGTCGGCAGCTTTATTTTTTCGCGGCATGACAATCATATTACGGTCTTCGTGGCATCCTATACATGAGAGAACTTCGCCAGGCATGGCTGTAAACCAGCTTCTCATTACTTGAAGGGCTTTCCCTTCCGCATCCAGCGGTTGGATGAATAGCGGGGTATTGGCAGGCACTTTAAACATGGCTGAACCGTCTTCTTCTATCCCGACCTCGCCCACAATACGTTTGATATCCCAAGGACCATCCATGCCGATTGTTCCCAACAGTCCTCCTTGTCTCCAGGGACTGAAGTCGTATGTGCCGATGCGGAGTCTTTTTACACTGCCGCGAGGAATATCTTTCAGTCCGCCGCCCGTATAAATATCCTGAATGAATATGGTGGCGTCTTTGGATTCCGGTACTACCATGCTGGGCATGACCGGTGGTGCCTGTCGTTTTTCGACTATAATCGGAGAAAGATAAGCGGTACCTTCTTCTTCCGCAATCAAAGTAATGTTGTCGAATGTGTCCACAAGATAAATTCCCCATAAGGAATTGGGAGCCGCTTTCATTGCAACAAGGAAGTAAGTATCGTTCAATGGCCATGGGTGCAGAAAACGGGGCCAGCAGCCATCGGCTTGGCGGTCTCTGACTTCAGCCTGTACTTTTCGGCCGGAAAATGGAATTTCGCAAATAACGCCGTCTGCTTCTTGTCTTCCTTGGTTTGTATCAATCAGAATCAGACGCCCGCTTCGGGGGATACTGTGATGACCGGTAACGATTCCTGCCATAGCAGACGGGCGTCCCGGGATAGGGCGGGCATCGAAGTAGGAAGTCGGAAAGTAAGAATTGGAGCCATAATAGGCACGTTGGTTGGTTCCGTCCGGATTCATGGTGAACATGATGCGGGAATTGGAATGTGGAATGTCTGCGTATTCCCAGCGTTGATAAAGAATTTGTCCGTTTTCCATAACCACAGGCCCCCAGTTGCTGTCCTGGTCAAATGTCAGCTGCCGTGTTTTTCCGGTGCCCGGGTCGTAGCGGAATAATCCGCACATGCGGCTTCCGCCGTCGGTACAAGGAAGACCGAGGAAGGTGCCGGTAGAACAGAAAATGTAACTGCCGTCAGGAGCATAGCATCCGTCAAACGAGTCGATGTCACGATAGGCTTCGGATGTCAACTGTCTTGAAGTACCTTCTTTTAGATTCAGTTCGAACAGATGCCAGCGATTATTGGTTCCTATTGAAGAATACATTAGTTTTTCACCATTGAAATGCGGTTCCGGATCTGAAATGATAACTCCTTCGGCAGGTTTGAAAAGCATCTTTTTTTGTATATTTCCAGAGGTAATACTTAATGAGACAAACTCATTGGTCCACCCTTTGGATGGATGTGGAATAGCAAAGTTATTGTGAAAATTATCTGGTACAATTCCCAAGTCTCCCCTAATGGCAGTACGGGCTTTATCACCTAATGTCCGTCGAATGGCGGTTATCTGTTTTTTCTGTATCAATGGATTGGCCAGCAAGGTTGCATCTAATGTGTGCAATAAGCCTTCAGCTTGTCGGATTGTTTTTTTATCTCCTTTTCTTATTCCGTCGATTAATACTATACGGTTGCTCTCAAGTTCTTCTATTGCTTCTTCCCAACCTTTGGCCGGTTGGTAAGTGGTTTTATACTTTTGCTGAAGTGAGTGAACGGCAGCACGGAATTTATCCGGTTTATAAAATTCTAAGCGAGATTCCAATTCTTGTGAAGAAATGGAAGAAATAAATCCTCCTAATAATAATAGGAAAATAGATAAACCGAAGTGTTTCATAGCTTTGTATTTTTTATATGACGTTACTTTTTCTACAAAAATAAACCATTTCGTACTTATGTCTGACATAAATATCTGTGCAAAACTTTGCAAAAACCGATGTTCTGTGTAGGAATTGTCGTATATTTGTTATATTACTTCAAATGTCTGAAATATGAAAATATTGAATAATAAAAACACACTTTCTTTACAAATGCTATATGCGGGTTATCATACTGCCGGTAAGGAATGGTGCTATAATAATGTTATTAGTCCTTTTTCTCGCATGTACTTGATTGATAAAGGGGAAGCAGCTGTATACATGAATAAAAAAAAGTATAATTTATCGGCCGGTGAGTTGTTTATTATTCCTAAATTCACTTTTCATATGTATGAATGTGATAATTTTATGTACCATTATTATATTTGTTTTTTTGACCAATTGATAGGCGGGCAGAGTTTGTTTGACAATACTGAGATACATTACCAACTTCCGGCTACTGAAATGGACAGAATGCTTATGCTCCGGTTTCTTGAATTAAATTCGGATTGTGCCATTCAAAATCCCGATCCAAAAACATATGATAATATTCCCGATATCTATATTGTAAATCAGAATAAAGCGAACTATAGCTTGAATAAAGAAATAGAAAGTAACGGCATTTTGTTGCAGTTATTTTCTCGTTTTCTTGGAAATACTCAGTTATTGGAATCTCAATCGCGTAATCAATACGAGCGGTTAGCAAAGATTTTCAGTTATATTGATAACAATTTATATCGAAGCCTCCGTGTTGATGATTTAGCTGAGGTGATGTGTCTGAGTTCCGATCATTTTACTCGCGTGTTTAAACAAGTAAGCGGTATGAGCCCGAATCAGTACGTACAAGTTAAACGTATAGAACGTGCTCAGACTTTATTACTTGCGTCCCGTCTTAGTATCAAAGAAATAGCTGAAACCGTAGGGATACCGAATCTTTCACAGTTTTCAAAACTATTTATTAAACACACAGGGTATACGCCGCGGGAATATAAAAATACACTTTGAGCCTACTATATAATTGGATTATGTTTATTTTATTGCAGTCCGAAGAAGTTTTGTTCTTTCCCATCAACAGGACTAATCATAGGAATGTTTCCCCCTGCGGTAGTCAGGACAACGGTTTCTCCTTTCTTTAAGTCCAATGAGTATTCCCCTTGGCCTATTGGAGTAAGCGTTACATTACCTGCTTTGACAATCGGGTTCACCATATCCGTACGTAAGATGCAAGGTTCTCCTGCGAGACTTTTGATGCGAATACCGGTTGTCTTTCCCTCTTTTCGGCTGGCGGATACGAGAAATGCGCCTTCTGTTCTTAAATTTTGGAACTGCACATCTCCCCATCGGGAAGGTATGGCAGGGAATACGCGTATCTTTCCGCCCCAGCTTTGTAACAACATATCGTGTATGCACTGTGCGCCGGACAACGGTGTCTCAATAACCGGACCGCTTTCCATATACATGGTATTGGGACGCAGGGCAAGAGCAAAAAGACCTTTTAGTTTCTCCAAGGCTTTGTTTCCTTCACCAGCCGCAGCATATAATGAAGAGGCACCGGTATTGGAAAATCCTAAAATGTTTCCGGGTATACTAAGCCAATGTTCCACAGACTTTTCCAACAGTTCTTTATTTTCATTTTGTTCGATATTTAGCAAATACAGCGGATAGAACATCAACAGATGTGAGTAATGGCGATGTGACTTGCTGAAAGGCATATCTTTACCTATCATCATACCGTTTTCATCTTGTGGATAATCAGTTAGTTTTTCTATGATTTCCTGCCACTTCGGAATTAGGTTGTCTTTAATAGATAATATTTGGCTTGCTTTGAGCAGTGTTTGACATCCCCAACGGAGCAATGCTATGTCATAATTGCAATCTTTGGCACTTCCGTATTCCGGTGAATAAGTTTCTTTTAGATGTAATATACCTTGTTCATCCTTTTCCAAAAAAGGAATGTAGAAGTTTATGGCACGTTTTAGTGTGGGGAAAATGGTATTTCGTAATATTGTCTCGTCCATACTATAACGATATTGTAACCAAAGGTTATGACATAACCATGGCAAGTTGCCTACTTGGGCAAACTTTCTACTGCCCGGTACCCGTATGTCTACTCCTATTAAGTTGAAATCTGTACATACAGGTAAAGCCGCTGCATCTTTTCGGTAGGCTTCCGGTACGTTATGAATCAGATTATCGAAATTATTCTTGACGACATCTACAAGTGGCATGCCCAATTCTAAACGATTGGATGCATATACAGGCCAATAACTCAGTTGGGCATTCAGATTCCACCATGTATTGGGCCAAGGAGTCAATACTTGCCAAGGGCCGCTATTATCCAGCAATCCGCCGCCGATTCGTGTCGCTGATGCAAGTTTGTATATCTGCACCCAATAGAAGTTCTCCATTTTCTTGTCGGGAAGACTTACGAAACTTTGCGGATAGTAGTTATGCCACCAATTTCTATGAGTTTCATGGAGGGCGGGCAAATCAATTTCTTGCATATTTATTAACGCGGTTTCCACCTTTTGTAATGCATTTGTTTCCGGAAAAGAGTGTGCGTTACTTATGATAAGGATACTCTTCTTTTCCTTTCTGAATTCTTTCCATGCAGTAGCGGTTCCACCACCATCAAGCAATGGCTGCCAACAAGAGTTTAGTCCGTTACGTGCATAGAACTGTGAAGCCGGATTTGAAATATAATCTTTTTTAAAATGACTCTTGCTTTTTATGCGGATAGCGTTCAATTGTCTTGGTGAGTCTGTGTTTTCCGGATAGAATTTCCATGTGAAATCCTTCTCACCTTCTGTAGCTTCTGTTTCGACAACGATATAAGGGCTTTCGGAGGTGACGTAAGCTTTCAGTTTTATTTCTCCCAAGGTAGTACGGATACATCCGGTAGTTTCCGCATTCCATAAATCCAGCCTCATGTCTCCAGATTTTATTTCTCCTGTAGGATGTAAGAGGAAGTAGCCGATAAGCAGCCGGCATCTTCCGTAGATACTTTTATCATTTGTACGGTGGTCATGTACCATGCTGTTACCGACATCTACCCGTATGGCATTTTTCCCGGGTTCTTTACAGATATAGGTCCCCATACTGCCGTTGCCCATAAAAGGAGCTTCGTACCAAGTTTGAGGCAGGCGAGTCCAAATCATGTCTTGTCGGGACATGAAATTTTTCCAGTCTATCTGGCAATAACTATAAACTGTTATGCACCACACTGCAATAGATAATAGCAGGAGCCTTTTCATGTGTTATAATTTTTACAATATCTTTTCTTGGTTACTTCTTCACTTTAAAGCTGAAAGCCAATGTTTCATTCTTTAATCCTTGCGGCAACGTAACTTTTACTTTACCGTTTTCACAAGTATATTTCACTCGTTTGCCGTTTTGCAGTAATGTCATTTTGCCACTTGGTTCATTACCTTCCCATTCAATGATTTCCGGTAGTTCTTCGCCTTCGGGCAGTGCATAGATGGCATATAAGGTTTTTCCGTCCTTGTTGGCGGTGAACCATACATTTCCACAATTGTAGTTGGGAGTGATGCGGGTTGAGTAGATGGCTGCTCCATTTTTTCTGAGCCATTCTCCCACTTTTTTCAGTCTGATAATAACTTCTTCTTCAATGATACCTTCACCTGTGGGACCAACGTTCAGCACAAGACATCCACCTTTGGCTACAACCTCTGTCAATGAATTGATAACCCAGTTTACAGATTTGTACTTAGGATTGGGGTTCCAGCCCCACGTATTGGTTAATGTGATGTTACTTTCCCAGGGATGATTTAGTTGTGTCTTGGGTATTCTAAGTTCCGGAGTCTGATAGTTTTCATTTCTTCCGGGGACTGTTCTGTCTACTGCAATCAATCCGGGCTGCTTCTTGCGCGCATTATCCACGATTTCGTCCAGTTTAATGTCTTGTCCTTTGTCTTTTCTTACCCAACCGCCATCCAGCCAAAGGATGTCAATCTTACCGTAATCGCTCATCAGTTCATTAATCTGATTGGCGGTATATTGTTGGTACTTAGCCCACACTTCAGGGTTTTTCTTGATGTCATAATTCGGGTTGCGGGTTGGAGTAGACAGAGCGGGATCCCAATAATATTCGCAATGCCAGTCGGGTTTGGAGAAGTAAGCGCCAATCATGAAATTTTGTTGCCGGAAAGCATCGAACACATGATAGGCTACATTACTGTATTTACTGTCTTTATAAGGGCCCTTTGCAATGCTGTAATCCGTATATTTGGAATCGAACATACAGAATCCGTCGTGATGTTTGGTAGTAAATATCAGATATTTGAATCCGGCGTCTTTCATGATGGCCGCCCATTCTGTAGGATTGAACTTGGTAGGATTAAAAGAGTCTGCCAATCCCCAATACCATTTCTTGAAGTCACCGTAGGTGGCTCCCGGAAGTATTTTCTTTCTGCGGGCGGTAAATCTATCTTCCGAACACAGTGCCCATGACTCAGAAATACCGGATACGGAATATACTCCCCAATGGAACATAATACCGAATTTAAGGTCTTGCCATTGGTCTAATTTCTTCAGAACCTCAGGATCGGTAGGCCATTCGTAGTTTTTGGAAATTCCATGTACGAACCCGTGGTCTTTGGTAGCGAAATTACCTTGTGCAAAGATCGTAAACGATAAGCTGGCCCCTGCAATTAAAGATAAGAGTCTTTTTTTCATTGTCGATGAGTGTTTTTGATGTATAGATTGATAAATGATTTCTTGCCAGCAAAGGTAATCGTTCCATTAAGAAGAGGCGGTTCCTAATGTTGAAAAACCTTTCACAGAGGTATATTGTGCTTGCAGATTTGTCTAATAGGCTTTTAGTATTGTCTATTTCATCTATTGTGGGATAATTGCCACTGTATTGAATCCTGAATAATGATGATTTTGTTATCACTCGTCACTTTCTTGTGTAATATATTAAAGCTTATCGGGTGGCATCAATGCCGTATAGAGGTGATGCCAAAACTGATTTTAGTTATCACTCAGTCATTCAGAACGAATGATATTTAAAATCCGTATTAATCTTTTCTGAAAATGAAATATCAGGATTTTATAGACAGTTCCTTTGTTAGTGTGCTAGCTCTCCAAGTTCTTCTTCTTTAATATCCGTCTGAAATGCTTTGAATAACCTTCTATGGATTGTATATTACTATTTTTTGTAACTTACAAATTATACACTTTCAGATAGTTATTCTTGAAAGTGATGAGTGATAACAGAAGTTTTGTTATTTCATAATTACTTTGAAAGCATAAGCGTATTTTCCTATTAGAGACGCCGGTGTTGTAATATACAGTCCGTCCTCATCCTGTTTCCACCGCACTTTTTCTCTTGATGCAAGGAATGAAACGGATTTGATATTCTTTATCTCTTTACTGTTCAGGTTTTGTATCTTTATATTTTTGCCGTTTCCCGGCCAGTCCAATATAAAGATATATATAGTATTTTCCTTGGTGATGAAGCGTATGTCTTTTGCAGTGAATGTATACATGTAGTCCGCATACTTTTTCTTACCCACTAAGGCATTTATGCTGAATGTCCCTTCACCGTATACTTTGAAGGGATGTGTATAATAAATCGCTTTTCCGCTCAATTTCAGCCAGTTATCTATCTTTATAAGTTCATCTCTGAATGTTTCGGGCAAACTGCCGTCCGCTCGCAATCCTACATTGAGCATCATATTGCCGTTCTTGCTGACGATATCTATCAGGTTATCTACAATTTGTCCTGCCGTCATGCGCAATTTGTCTTTAGTCTTTCCTTACACGACTGACCCCATACCGGCATCCCCGCCTTCTTTGCTTATGTTTAGTGAGTTTTCCATATAGAACCAGCCGGGATTGACAGTGGTATCTACCCAAAACGGATTCTTCTGCAAATCATCTTTACCGGAACATTCACGGTCTAAAGTATATCCATCTCTCACTCTTTTGATAGTGAGTACGCCATTTTGTACACCGATGAACGGCCATTACACCGATAAATTTGGCGCCAACCTCTTTGTAGAAGGCTGCCAATGAGTCGGCATTGAACTTGTCGGCTTTCCACATAGGTATAAAATCTTTGTAGCCGAATTTGGAAGGGTGTCCGTAAGTTTTCAAATGATGTTGGTATACCTTAGGCGCATGTGCTCTGTAACCCAATATGGGATATTTGCGTAATGCGGAGTCTGGTTCCTGATACCAATACATCCATCGGCCGTAATGTCCGTCATAACCCGGAATAGAGTTGATACCCCAGTGCATATAGATACCGAATTTGGCATCACGAAACCACTCGGGACATTGATAGTGCGCCGCAATAGAGGCATCGGTAGGTTTTATTGGTCCCGGCGCGATGTTGAATTTGAAAGTTGTTGCGCTTGGGTTGATAAGGGCGTCTTGACCGAAGTCATCATGCTGTGCTTGGACAGTAAGGGTGTAGCATGAGAGGATGAATAGTAAGATTTTAATATTCATGGTAGCAGTTTTGTCTGTGGATTTGGTATCTTTTTTGTAAAAGAGAAGGTATATGACTATATAATCTTAATTTGGCTATATAATAATATACCTTCACCTAAATCAGATTATTTGAAATTATTTATACCGTGCTGTATCCCACCATACACGAACGGAAAGACCATCGCCTTTGCCGCCGTTTAAGGTCGGGTCTGTTGCGTATTCTTTATTATTGCTTAATTCGTTGTCTACGTACCGCAGCTTTTTGATAAATTCATTATTTGCCGGATTAATCGTAGGTTCCAGACTTTGTTTAACAGGATTAAGCTTAGGATATCCGGTACGGCGGAATTCAGCCCATGCCTCTTCTGAATTAGGATATATTCCTATCCATTTCTGTGTGATAATTTTCTCTAATTTTATTTCAAAATCATCAGCGTTGTTCCAAGCTACTTGTCCGGTTGTAATGTACGTGTTGTCATCGGTTGTGGAGTAGGACCCTTCAGGAGCTAATGCTCTCATTTCTTCAAATGAAGCACGGATCCCCTTTTCATAGTTTGCCTGAGCATCTCCTGCCCCTTGCCAACCTCGTAAGGCGGCTTCAGCTTTTAGGAAACATACTTCAGAATAATTCATTAATCCTAATGGGGTAAAGTTGGCGTCTGTATTGGGTTTTGCAACATTAGAACCTTTTGTGGCAGAATTCCAATCGTATCCCCACATATATCCCCAAATACAGGAGTTATGACTATTATCATATTCGGGTAGCGAAAGGTCTGTAACAGGCAGTCCATTGGGTACTCCTCGATATTGTACTGCGTCCGCTTCTCCTTTTACCCACGCTCCGCTTTGAGACAGAATTAAGGTGAGACGCGGATCGGTCACCGTACCATAGCTTGTAAGCATGTCAACCATCGTTTTACTGGCTCGGGATTCATCGACAACCAAACTGCGTAATAACGGGTTTGCCCAGCGATTCGGTTGTGGCGGGGTTACACCGGCATTGTCACTGTTGGAGGCTATAAGGGATTCCTTTAAGGCAGCCTCTCCTTCGGCTTTAGCTTTATCGGGATCAATGAATGAGAGACGCATGGCGGCACGTAAACGTAAGGAGTTGGCTAACTTGATCCATTTGTCTACATCACCTTGGTAAATTAAGTCCTCAGTATTATATTGGAGTTGATTACTCTTTTTCTGTTTTAGTTCTGTGACGGCTTCGGTCAGTTCCTTAAAAACGTCATAATAGATATCTTTCTGGCTATCGTAAGGGATGAGCGTTTCTCCTCTTCCCGCTTTGAAATAGGGAATGTCCCCGAAAGTATCTGTCATCCTTATAGTGCTAATAGCTAAGTTGATACGCATGATTTGATACATGTCGTTGTATTCCGGATGATTTTCTAATGTGGGCTCTATTTCACGGATTCTTTTGACCATTTGTTGGTAATAAGGCGTCCAAAGTCCGCGTTCGGCCCATGAAGTGTTAAATACATAATTGCCAGAGGTGAAAGAGCTGCTTGTATTGGCTAGATATTGGCAATACAGGAAAGAATATAACAGAGCGGCTCTCTGGTAATCGCCATAGACAATGTGGAAACCATGATATTGCATATTGGGCAGTGACAGACTGGGAGATATTTCATTGACTGCCATTGGGTCTTTGTTCATTTCTTCAAATCCGCTTGTACAACTACTGATGGTAATGGCGGAAAGTAGTGTGATTAGAATCTTATGTAATTTCATAATAATATTTATTTAGAATTTTACGTTAAGTGAGAAACCTACTGTTCTTGTTGACGGAAGAGCGGCAAGTTCGAAAGCTTGGAATACGTCTTGGCTGTTTTGTGCAAACTCGGCATTTACGGGAGCGGCCTTGTAAATATTGAATAAGTCACGTCCTACGATAGAAACTTTTACATTGGTTATCGGAGTGTTTCTGAACCAGATTTTTGGCAGTGTATAGCCGATAGAGAGTTCGCGCAGTTTTACGTATGTGGCATCGTGTAAAAACTCTTCTCCTACAGGATAAGTTCCGGCGATAGTAGCATAATATTCTTGAGCAGTTACCTGCTTGGTGTTTTCCAGTCCGGTTGATTCGACAATACCGTTTACTACCATACCGTCACGTCCACTCAATGTTCTCTTGGAGTTACCGGCACCGGTAGCATAAGCATCGGTCATTGAGAGGAATTGGCCGCCGTATCTTACGTCTATAAGAGCGCTGAATACAATGTCTTTCCAAGATAGTGTGGTACCAAAGGAGCCTGTCCATTCAGGCATCATATTACCGATGACCTTTTCGGATTTAGTGTCAATGAGAGGCAGACCGTTGTCTCCTACCAAGATGCGTCCATCTTCATTTCTTTTGTATGCAGTGGATACAATATCGCCAAATTTTCCACCTTCATCAATGACAACCTTTCCTACACGTACATTGGTGGTGAGCGGGAATACATAGCGTTTGTTCTTTTCATCCAGCTCTACATTGCGAGTTGTATTTTTACCCCAATTCAAAGTCACGTCCCAACGCCAGTCTTTGGTTTGGATAGGAGTACCGGTTACCATTAATTCCACACCTTTACTTTCCATTTTTCCTGCATTGATTTTCTTGCTGGCATATCCGGAGGAACCGGGAACAGTCATTGACAGAATTTGGTCGGTTGTGGTAGAACGATAATAAGTAAAGTCAATGCCCAGGCGGTTATTGAACATGCGGTAGTCTACACCTACTTCCCATGATAAAGTTTTCTCGGGTTTAAGGTCGGCCAATGGATATGTGTTAGAGCTACTTCCTACTGTATGGTTACCTAACGCTTCCAGAGTATATACGTTATAGAGCGCATAGGGGGCTGTGTCGTTGCCGACCTGTGCAATAGAACCACGTACTTTTAAAAAGTATTCTTTGGGCAGTTCAAATATGTCGGACAGAATTCCGCTTAAACTTGCAGACGGGTAGAAATAAGACCAATTGGATGAAGGCAAGGTGGAAGACCAGTCATTACGCGCTGTAACATCAAGGAAGGCATATCCTTTATATCCCAAAGTAGCATTTCCTAAAACCGAGTTGATGCGTTTCGATGAAAAGTCCTGAATAGCCAGTTTGCTTTCACCGTTACTTAATGCTACAAAATTGGGAATGATTGCTTTACCGCTTTCACCGGCTAAAGATTTAAATTTGTTGTAGTTGGTGGCAATCCCCACATTGGCTGTTAAGGAGAAATCTTTAAATCGTTTGTCAAAGTTCAGCATCAGGTCTGCGTTTAATTCTTCGCTTGCGGTGTTGGTAACGGTCATTAAGTCTTTAGGACTTTCCGCTTTTGCATGATAAGGCATATAGGTTTCTACGTTGTCTGAAATTCTATCTAAACCGATTCGTCCGGTTATTTTCAGCCAATCGGTGATATTACCTACTACGGTTACCTGGCCTTGGAACCTGTCTCTGTCCAATTCGTTTCCATTTCCGTTTGCAATAAGTCCGTATGGATTTCTGTATTCGGTATCTTCTCCATGCCAGTTCACAACATAACCGTCAATACCTACCGGGTTTTGTAAGTCTTGTAAACGGATATTCCGTGGTAAACGGATCAAATGTGACCATACACCGGTATAGAAAGTTTCCGGACGGTTTTTTACTTTTTCACGGAAATAAGATACTTTACCGCCAATGGTCAGATATTTGTTTTTGATTTCCACATTTAAGTTATAATTCTGTTTATTCATGGATTCATTGGGCAGAATACCTTGGTTACGGGTGTCGGTGAAAGAGAAACGCGCATTCATTTTCTCGTTGCCGCCGGTTGCGCTGACTGAGTTTACATAGTTTAAAGCTGTGCGGAAGAAATCATCAATGATGTTTTTCTGAGGTAACATGGCGTATTCTTTGTAGGACTCATCTCCATAAAGTTCTTTACGCCAGTTGGGAATCATTTGTCCTGTCATCTTGGGACCCCATGAACCACTGGCTTCCAGTGCATATTGTCCATTGGTACCCTGGCCATATACATCTTGGAATTCGTACGAGTCGTAGGCTTTACTCATAGAAACGTAGCCATTATATTCCAACTGCAATTTTCCTTCCTTACCCTTTTTGGTAGTGATGACAATTGCACCATTTTGTGCCCTTGAACCATAAAGAGCGGCAGCATTGGCACCTTTTAATACTGAAATACTTTCGATATCATCAGGGTTGATGTCGGCAGCTCCGGAAGAATATGAGAACTGTGTATTGCTGTTGGAATTATCCAGAACAGGTAGTCCGTCAACTACCCAAAGCGGTGTGTTATTACCGCTTAAAGAGTTCAGACCACGGAGCACAATACGAGTTGGCCCACCTACACCACTGCCGGATTGCGATATCTGTACGCCGGCTACCTTACCTTGCAGTAGGTTTGAAACACTGGTAGAACGGTTCTCTGAGAAAACGTCTGTTTTTACTTCTTGCATGGCATATCCTAATGCTTTCTTTTCTCGTTTAATACCTAATGCCGTTACGACGACTTCAGAAAGCATTTCGCTATCTTCTTTTAATGTAATGGAAAAATTGGTTTTTTTGTTGATACTGATTTCTTGTTTCTCATATCCAATGAATGAGATAATAAGTTTACCATTCTCCGGAGCATCTAATTTGAAAGCTCCGTCAATGTCTGTTATTGTTCCAAGAGTGGTTCCTTCCACTGAAACATTGGCACCAATAATGGATTCTCCGTTTACATCTTTCACTGTACCTGTAATGGTTCTTCGTTGCTCTTGCGCAAAGGCAACGAAACAGATGAAAGACATCATTGTTACAAAAAGTAATCTAATGTGTTTTTTCATACGACTTTGTTTTTAAGTTAAACAATAAGGAATTTAAAGTATTATAATCTGTCTTATATAGACAATCTTGAATAAGTATGCATGTTATATATATTTGATTTAAATGCAAATGTATTAATATTGCGGTAGATATTATTAAAATATATTAATTATTTGCAACGGTATATGCTATTTTTGTATTCTACCTGTATAGAGTGCAGGCCTGTCTCTCATTTCCCGTATTTCCCACGTCCCATTGAAGCTATCGTATAAGATAGAGGAATCCTTTCTTTTGTTTTCATACACTTTACCGTTTATAACAGGCCTGTTTTTTCCATAGCTGAATGTCGATTGTGTTTTACGGTTCCAAATATACAGACTTGCCGGACGCTTGGTATTCAGCTCCGCTTCAATCTTCCAGTCACCGCATTGAAAACTGTTATTGCCGGAACGTTCTATATTTACAATTCGGTTTTCGTTCGCTTCCACTTGAATAATAGTAAGTATACGATTGGCCTTACCGGGTTCATAACTGGCTGTCAACGACCAGGGAGCGGTAAAGTCTTCACCGCGGACACCTATTTTCCTGTTTGGCTCGGCGACAAACTTATCCGTTTGGCTGATAGTACATTTTTGTTCGCTGAACAAGCGGGCGACAGAAATATATTTGTCTTTTTTGTTACGGGTTGTCAACGTTGATGTTGTTTCGTCTATCTGGAATTTTACCGGACTGTGCAACAGCCAATCCCAACTTACCGCTTTAGTTGCTTCCAATTCGTCGTAGATAACCACGATGTTGGGGTGCAACAGGAAGATATGGCGGCGATACTTCTTCAGGGGAGTTTCTCCGAAACCGTTTTCCCGTGACTGTTCAAGATTGTGGCCGGCAAAGTTCTTTTGCCACATGGGGTATTCACTGATGCCGCAATAGGCGTTGGAAGCATCTCCCAAGGCATAGGAGACATGCTCCCCGTTGAACATGCGTACAATGTTTCCATACGCACGTGTGGTGAACGGTTGTCCGATGCCATCTATTAATAAGGTGTTGTGGGCGCGTGTATGGCGGTAAGACAACAGGTTATGCGGGTCGGAGAAGTTCATATAATGACCTACCGCATGGTAAATGGCTTTTCCGCCATAGTGCAAGTTGAAAGCATTCTGGTTGGAGTGCGTGTGGCTGCCGGAACCGAACGGACTGGAACGGAAGCTGAGACTGATGTTATGTTTATAGCCCTTCAAATCGCTGTTGGCTATCATTTCACCGGTATCTTTGAACCATACGGCTTTGGGAGCATCTGTCGGTAATTCGGCTTGTCGGGGACGCTGTTTGCCGCATGCCATACGGTAGAGGCGCGTTTCTGATTCAGGTTTATAACGGTTGTTGATAGACGAATACCAGGCGGCGTACGGGTCCTCGGTAGTGCGTGCCATGAAATCGGCAAAAGCACTGCGGATGCGCAGGGGCTTGCCGTTATTTTTTTCGTGTCCGTCGCCGAAACCCGCACTCAATGCCCGGGGTTGCCAGCTATACAGCATACCGATGCCGGCATTTTTATACCAGGGATGTTGCATGAAATCTGTTTTTGTCAGATAGCCGAACAGGGCGGGTACATAAGATAGGGTAACGGCATTGGCGCTGAAATAACTTGTTCCGTTATGCCATGAACCGTCGCGGTTGAAACCGGAGGCCGGGGCGCGTGCCGTCCAAAGTTCGTAGCTGTATTCCAGATATTCTTTGGCAAGCGGATATTTGTCGTACATCACCAATGCGGCTTGCATGAAGTGGCGGAATGCGAATTGCCAGAAATGATTGTCGAAGATATGAGTTTCTTCATTTTCCAGAATATGGCTCTTATAATAGAGTGACAGTACATCCATAATGATACTTTCTATCTGTTTACGCTCTTGTGAACTGAAGCGGTCGTAACAATTCTCATAGGTACATGCCAATGTGTAAATCAATTCTCCGGCATTGAAATCATTGCCGATAACTTTCTTGTCAGGTTCTACGGCCAACAGGCAGCGTACGTTTTGTACCATTTTTTCTGCGTATACATCCAATTGCAGCATTTGATAGGCAGTATTCAGATTATCACATTCGACCGCCATACGGGTGATTTGTCTGTATGGTTTGGTATCGTTGGCATAGTTTGAACCGAGCGCATTGCGCGAGTCGGTAATCATGTTCTCGAACTCCGGATGTGAACGTACTTTCCTGCGCGCTTTCTCCAGATTGTCGTTCAGGAAACAATAGATGCGGGGATACGCTTGAGGGATGCTACTCAAAAAAACATTGGCTTCGGGTGTGACGAATCGGGGTATGTCATCGGTTACGGTAAAACTGTATGTCTTGCTCCAGGAAAACTCTTTACCTTCTTTGCTTACCGAACGCACACGCCAGTACCATGTACCGTTTTCCAATACTTTGTGCGGATTGAACATACACCAGGGCTTGGGTTGGGACAGCACGGTACTTGCATCCGAGAAGTCTTTGCTTCTTGATAGATTGAATTGCAGGAAATCCGATTGCTTGACGCTTTTTGGAACCAGCAGTGGCGAAGGGTTTATATATAAAGTATGTTCTTGTTGCGGATACGGCGTTTCGCGTTCATTCTCGTGGATACGCTGGATGTTTTCAGCCTGAATAGAAAGCGGTATCAGGCAGAATATCAAGAAGAGTAAGAGTTGTTTTTTCATGTTGGATAGTTATTTGTATAAAAACTGTTTTTATTAGGTTTGTTATTTATTTCTTTTCAACACAGATAGTTGTTGCCTTTCCTTCATTCTTTTTCCGGTCGAGTGATACAATCTTGAAAATCAGAAAATCGGTAGTTTTAAGTTCTGACGAGGTATATTTGTATGACGGTTGCTTCACGCCGGTTGCTATCAGTTCGTAATCGGGATTGTTGCCGCGAGTACGGTATACGGCATAGGCGGCAGCATCTTTGGCAGGTTTCCATTGAAGGGAAACGGTATCTTCGTTGAAACCGGCTGTCAAATCCTGTGGGGCTGCCGTTACAGTGTGTTGCGGCACATTACTTATTGTATATGTTTGGTTGGCTTTTGTCGGGAATGATATTTTGTCCTTACCAAGCGATTTGTATCTTATCATTTTACCGGTGGTATCTTTCAGTTCTGCACATGCAATGCCGGGGTATTTCAAGACACAAGTGTTATTCTGTTTTGACAACACTTTGGCTTCTGTGAGCCGTCCTTCCTTCCAACTGGCGGATACTTCGAAGTTGCCGCGTGCAGTAAGCCCTTTGTATGAACCGTCTCTCCATGCATCGGGTAATGCAGGCAGTATATGTATATATCCTTCATGGCTTTGCAACAACATTTCCGCAATGCCGGCCGTCCCGCCAAAGTTGGCGTCAATTTGAAAAGGTGAACGCAGTACGGCAAGGCAGGTTGCCCAAAGATTTTCGCGAATACCGTTTGTCAGCAAGGCAGCTACGAGATCATGTGCACGGTTACCTTCTTTGGCACGTGCCCAAAGATTTATCTTATGGGCCATAGACCAACCGGTAGAAACATCGCCGCGACGGTTGAGCGTTACTTTAGCGGCATCGAGCCATGCGGGAGTATTCTCATTTATCAGTGTGCCCGGATAAAGACCGATAAGTTGTGATAGGTGACGGTGATGCTGTTCCAGTACGATATCGCCATAGTACTTTTCTTCACGGTATTCTTTTATCTGACCGGAGTTCCCTATTTGTACGGGGTCTAAACGCTTACTCTGTTCTTTAAAGAGACGGATATTTTCGTTATGCTCGCCCAACAGGTTTGCGGCACGAATGGCATCTTGATGGTTTTCATA
>OGFY01001397.1_pt1 | contig 17831 bp, 12 predicted proteins | sample 1570951 | NCBI WGS metagenome assembly OGFY01 (sample SAMEA2581942, study PRJEB24529) | metagenome | biome: Human gut stool | place: China | collected 2011
GACACCCTTCTTGGGTTTCCCGCGCACACCCTTCCTTACCGTCGCGGAGAATTTATCACTTTATTGGCAGTCTCAAGAAATGTCAGTATGTTTCTGTACAAATGCAGAAGAATACTTGACAAAAGAGAGAAAAAGCAACATAATAGTACCAGTTTTGGGCAGCACAATGTTCTGTGACGACCGTTTGGCCGTCGCTTTTTTATGCGGCGGCGGGGAACTGTCTGCCGTCCGGACCGCTGTCCGGCTATGACGGATAATAAAAGGAGCCTGCGGGAAAATCGCGGACTCCGTGATGAAAGGATACCGACATGATCACAGTCAACAATGTAAGCATGAACTTCAGTGGCCAGACCCTGTTCAAGGACGTGGAGCTGAAGTTCGTTCCCGGCAACTGCTACGGCATCATCGGCGCCAACGGCGCTGGCAAGTCCACCTTCCTCCGCATCCTCTCCGGGGATCTGGAGCCTACCACCGGCGAGGTCATCATCCCCAAGGAAGAGCGGATGTCCATTCTGAAGCAGGACCACTTCCAGTATGACGCCTACACCGTGCTGGATACGGTGATGATGGGCAACCAGCGGCTTTACGATGTGATGAAGGAGAAGGACGCCCTCTATGAAAAAGAGGACTTCACCGACGAGGACGGCGTGAAGGCCAGCGAGCTGGAGGCCGAATTTGCAGAAATGGGCGGCTGGGAGGCCGAATCCGACGTGTCCCGGCTCATTCAGGGCCTTGGCCTCTCCAACGATATTCTCTACAGCGAAATGTCCAGCCTGACCGCCAAGGAAAAGGTGAAGGTGCTGCTGGCCCAGGCCCTGTTCGGCAAGCCGGACATCATCCTGCTGGACGAGCCCACCAACCATCTGGACATTCAGGCCATCGAGTGGCTTGAGGACTTTCTGATGGATTGCGAGAGCCTGATCCTTGTGGTGAGCCATGACCGTCACTTCCTGAACACCGTCTGCACCAACATCGTGGACGTGGACTACGGCCATATCAAGATGTATGTGGGCAACTATGAGTTCTGGTACGAGTCCAGCCAGATGGTCCAGCGGATGATGAAGGACCAGAACCGGAAAAACGAGGAAAAGATCAAGGAATTGCAGCTGTTCATCCAGCGCTTCTCCGCCAACAAGTCCAAGAGCAAGCAGGCCACGGCCCGCCGCAAGCTGCTGGACAAGCTGACGGTAGAGGAAATGCCCGCCTCCTCCCGGCGGTATCCCTTCGTGGGCTTTACCATGGAGCGGGAGTGCGGCAAGGAGATCCTGGCGGTGGAGGGCATCTCCAAGACGCTGGACGGCCGCAAGGTGCTGGATAACGTGTCCTTCCGGGTGAACAAGGGAGACAAGATCGCCTTTGTAGGCGAGGATGAGATCGCCAAGACCACCCTGTTCAAGATCGTCATGGGCGAGATGGAGCCGGACGAGGGCACCTACAAGTGGGGCACCACCATTACCACCAGCTATTTCCCGCTGGATAACTCCGCTTTCTTCAACGACTGCGATTTGAATCTGGTGGATTGGCTGGCCCAGTTTACCCCCAAGATCCCGGAGGCCAACACCGAGTCCTTCAAGCGGGCCTTCCTGGGTCGGATGCTGTTTTCCGGCGACGATGTGTTCAAGCCGGTGAAGGTCCTCTCCGGCGGTGAGAAGGTCCGGTGTATGCTCTCCCGCATGATGCTCTACGGTTCTAACGTGCTGGTGCTGGATCAGCCCACCAACCATCTGGATCTGGAATCCATCACCGCCGTCAACAACGGCCTGATGGACTTTAAGGGCGTGGTGCTGTTTTCCAGCCATGACCACGAGTTCGTGCAGACCATCGCCAACCGCATTATGGTGCTGGAGGACGGCAAGCTGACCGACCGCCTTGGCACCTACGAGGACTATATCGCCTCGATGGCAAATACTGCTGAATAACCCAACACGGGGACTGCTTAAAAAGCAGTCCCCGTGATTTTTTACGAAAGCAATGACAAAACGAACCAGAAGATACCGTTTGCCGGCCTGCGATAAAAATGCGGTCCAGATCCTTTTAAATAACGGTGCCGGGCATAATACTGGCGAAAATTGAGAAAAACACAGATTTTACCGTTTTTATTTCCGCATAGCCGATCCTTTTCGTGTCAAACTATGCTTGCGATACCCAAGTGACCCACACATGTAAGAGATTGAAAAGGAGAAACTGTTATGTCCAGTAAGAACACCAACAAGATCAACGTTCCCGAGGCCCGCGCCGCTATGGATAAGTTTAAGATGGAAGCCGCCGCTGAGATGGGCGTCAATCTGAAGCAGGGCTACAACGGCGACCTGACTTCTAAGCAGGCCGGTTCCGTAGGCGGCCAGATGGTTAATGTAATGTGTCCTGTACGAACTGTGCAATTTCAGCGTACAAATTGGGCTAAAAATAATCAACTTCAGCCGATTACATACGAATTTTGCATAGCGGTATAAAAGCTTCCTGCTAACAACAAAAGTATACAAAGCCATATAAATCAATTTAATTAAGAACAACATACAAAAGCTACAAATACAATAAACACCATCTGGACTGCCCCAAATTGTGCAGACAAGAAAATGTTGTATATAAAAGCTAATTATGGTACTATGATGAAAGGAGGATAAATCGCTATGAAAGAACAAAAAATTGATCTTAAAGAAATGAATAAAGATAACAATCAAGGCGAAATAGTTATTTATCAAACTGATGACGGTGATACAAAAATTGATGTTCGATTTGTTGACGAAACGATATGGTTGACGCAGGCTCAATTATGTGAACTTTACCAAACGAGCAAATCAAATGTAAGTGAGCATATTAAAAATATTTTTGAAGAGGGCGAACTTGAAGAAAATTCAGTTGTTCGGAAATTCCGAACAACTGCTAGTGACGGTAAAAATTATAACGTTTCATATTATAATCTCGATATGATTATTTCACTTGGTTACCGAATCAAATCAATCACTGCTACTCAATTTCGTCGTTGGGCAACCGAACGCTTAAAGGAATATATGATAAAAGGTTTCACCATGGATGATGAAAGGCTTAAAAATCTCGGTGGCGGAAATTATTGGAAAGAACTTTTAGACAGAATCAGAGATATTCGTTCTTCCGAAAAAGTTATGTATCGTCAGGTCCTTGACCTTTATGCAACAAGTGTTGACTATAATCCAAAAAGCAGCGAAACTGTTACTTTTTTCAAAATGGTTCAAAACAAATTGCATTATGCGGCACACGGTCATACTGCCGCCGAAATTGTTTACGAGCGTGCAGATGCAAACAAGCCGTTTATGGGAATGAATACTTTTGACGGCGATTTTCCAACTGCCAAAGACATTTGTGTTGCTAAAAATTATCTTAATGAAGATGAATTAAAAGTGCTCAATAACATTGTTTCAGGTTATTTCGATTTTGCAGAAATTCAAGCTATGCGTCACAATCCCGTATATATGAGCGATTATGTTGACCAACTTGATAATTTGATTCAAGCAACAGGCGGAAAAGTGCTTGATAATGCAGGAAAAATCAGCCATAAAAAGGCACTTGAAAAAGCAAACGAGGAATACAAAAAATATGTGAATCAAAATCTTTCACCCGTAGAAGAAGCGTATTTGCAAACTATTAAGCAAATAGAAAAAACTGCAAAGAAAGAATTGAATTAATACAAATTTTTTATATGAAATACGAACGACATGAGTATTTTGAAATTAAAATCGAAAAACTGCAAAGTAACAGTAACCTTTGGAATCAAACGATTGCCTATGCGAATAATTGCTCTTGGAATGTCGGGAGGCATTTAGCCAAGCTATTGGAACAAGATGATTTTCAAGATTTTGAAGGCGTTTTTATAGCTTTGAGTGGTAATAATATTATCGGATTTTGTACTTTTCTTGAAACGGACTACTATCCCGAAAATCGCTATTTTCCTTGGATAAGTTCAATTTTTGTTGATGAAGAATATCGAGGAAATCGAATCAGTGAAAAGCTTATCCAATCTGCAATAAATAACGCTCGCATGTTTGGATTTGATAAAGTATATATTCCGTCAAATATAATCGGTCTTTACGAAAAATACGGATTTTGCAAGATCGATGAACTCGAGAATTATGACGGTGATATCGATAATATTTTTATGAAAGAAATATAAAACAAAAGCGTTGGAGAAATCAATCTCCAACGCCTTTTTAATTGTGCATCATAATTTGTATCAATTATTTTTTTCGATAAAATTCACTCCCGACAAATCAATTTCATATTTCAACGAAATTAGTGGTAAAAGAAAAAGTAAAATAACGAATACCAAACGAATATAACGAACATAACGAAAAATCCGAAGCACACATTATTCGCCGTAAAAAGTGGCACAGATTACAAAAGCTCGTTGTAATTTTTGGCACGGACTAAATTTATAAATCGCACATTCGAAAAAGAAAACCTCCTTTGGTACAATTTGAGTACCAAAGGAGGTTTTACAATGAAAAAAACATTATTTGAACAATTTGGCGGTACATATACTAAGCAGGGCGATTACCTTTTGCCAAATTTAATTTTACCGGCAGAAGAAGAAACCGGTTATATCGGAGTGTGGGGACAACGCAGGTTAAGCTACTTAAAGCATCACCGCAAATTTTTGTATTATAATCTGCTTACTTCCGGCAAACTCCATTCCCACCTTGCCGATACCGAAGAACAAGCCCAACAACTCTTTTCTCGGCTGGTAAAACAATACGCAGAAAAAGAAGGTGTCACCAAACAACTCAAAGCCACCAATATGATGCTCTGGGTGCGGAAGATGAATAACATTCGTAGTAGAGTGACAGAAATTGTAAATAATGAAATTATCTATATATAAAGCAGCTGTTCGACTCTAGTTGATACAAAAAGCCTTATAAAAGTCAGTGTTAACTTTGAATGTGAATTGTTTTCACCGCTTTTAGTAAAGTATCATATCAATACTTTGGTGTATGTTTTATTATGTTTTTCGTTATATATTGCTGAATAAAAGCAAATATTTGTTGAATTCTCACTTTCAATCATATGAAAATCTACAGTTCATATATTTGTAGAAGGGAATATTATTCATGCAACTTGAAGATGTATGCACACAACAAGTGATATAAACATCAATTATAACAATTTCTCTATTTGTTGGTAAAAAACATACTAAATAGGGAAAATGCAAACGAAAAATTAAAAGGTAATTTACAGTCACATAAAATAAACAATATCTATAAATGAACAGTTATATTTATAACCAAAAATATTTTTTATAATCAGAACTGTTTATCCAATATACAACAAGTTCTGTTCTGCCGAGGTAAAGTGTTCATTTGCAATTTTCTCTGCTTGTGATTTTAAACAATTGACTATCGCTTTGAATTTTTCGTTTTTTACATATGCATTATCCCACTTTGCTTTATACATATGTTTTACAACAAAGTCAACAAAATGCATTGGAGATAATACTTTATCAACAGGTATTCGAATATCATTTTCTATACCGATATGTAAATGTGCATAAGCATGATGCATTTCTGTGTATTCGTTCTCAGCAACATCATATCTAATTGGACAGGAATAAATGTGTTCTTTATTTCCAGTCAAATAGTATTCATAATCCTGTCCAATTGTATCGATATTTTCGTCTGTTGCATATTTGTTAAAAAAATCGTCAAAAGACATATTGTTTTCAATTCTGTGCAAAAAGGAGTAATGAATGTCTTTTTCATCTCTTGCGGTGAATTGAAATAAACTACCATCTTCCAACATAATATCAAAGTCTCTGTTTTCCGATGCGACTATAAATGTTTTTTCGTAATTTTCATCATGAAAAGTTTGATAGTAGTTGTCTGAATACTTGTGTGGTTGTAATTCTTTTCGCTTATATGTTGTCTCATATGAAATTGCAACCATATCAAGATATTTTAATGCCTCTTCGATTGAAGTTAAAATTTTTGCAGTTTTCATTTTACATCGCCATATATTTCTTCAAGCATAGAAGAAATATCCTCTTTGTTACATCCTGATTGCTTTAATTCTTCTATTTTTTGTTTTATTTTGGCACCTACATCTGTATTTTTCCCTCTTTCAACAGTGAATTTCGGCTCTGTTTGAGTAAATTTTAAGGTGAAATTGTCAGTAATTACTTGATTTATCTCTTTCCATAGTTGACTATTTTCTATATCTACACCACTTATTTTTAGCCAACCTTTCGCTCTAGTAAAAGCTGTAAATATTTTGTTGCGCATTGAACGTCTATTCCTTCCTTGTTCAAAAACTTGGGTTCCCATAACATATACAATAGCAGCTTCATTTCCTTTAGCTTTATAAACAGTTGATAGAGTTACTGATCCTTCCTCAATAAAGCCTTTTGAATAAAATGAATCTGTAATATTAAATGTGTTGATATTTTTATCATTTAATGCAGTACTTAAAGCCCGAAGATGTCCTTTACTATTTTTATCGTCTAGGCATATAACAATGATGTCGTCTGGGCGAACCGCTTCTTCTTGAATATTGTGTTCTATGCTCTCTGCGATCCATTTGATTTCTTGTATACTTGATTCTAGAGATTTTAATTCTATAATTTGTTCAGGAGATTGTAAATCTGATACAATAAGAGGACTGTTCTCTCTAGGGCGTTCAATTACCATTCTGTCTCCGAGTCGACAATTTCCTTCTATAACATTGTAACCAAAATCGATCCAATGTTGTTTGTTTTCAAGCGATTGAATAAGCGAATCATTATATATACCAAATCCTATTGCATGGGCAAGTACGAGTATTTCTCTTGGATTGCGATAGGTTTTTGCAAGAACTACATCATTATTTAATGCATCGTATTGTTCATTCAACTTTGCTAAATCTATGCCTTTAGCCCCATACTTATTTTCAAATGTTTTAATAGTATCTTGGATTTTAACATCATAAATATTTTGAAGATCATCATAGCACCAGACCAAACAATCATTTTTTACTATTGCACGACATAACTGATAAAATGGTGGTTGAAAATCTTGAGCTTCATCAATAAGTACATAGTCATATTCTTTAGCAAGATTTCCTGAAGTTTTCTCTAACAAATCTTCACAAACAATGTCAAATGGATCTCCAATGAAAGACTTTTCTTTAGCTTGGCTAAAAGTTAATGGTATGACGTTATTGCTTTTACAGGTAGAATAGTAAACGCCTGATACATTTTCACCACCCCATGAATGTTTAATTTGAATTTTGTCGAAATCGGGTAACGAGCCGTCACCAAAAAGTCTATAAAAACGGGTAATCATTGTTTCTATGTAATCATATAAACTTTTAGTTAAGAATGTATACAATAGTTTTTTTTCGGGATCTCTAAGATGAATTAGTGCCGCTTTCATACATAGTATTATAGTTTTTCCAGAACCTGCTAATCCACGAATACGTTGCGGACCATTAATCTGAGATAGAGCAGCTTGTTTTTGATTTTTATCTAAATATGCCATTTGCTGTTCCATCTTGTTAAGAATGTACCCTTTTGATTTTGTGTCATCGTGTGATATTTCTCTAACTTTTGGTTTTAATATAGCCTTGGATCCCTCTAAAATAGAGCATATTTCATTAACCATATCTTCGGTTAATTGACTATTTTCAACAGCTATTAATGATAGTACTTCGCTTTTTTCTTTGCATATAACATTCTCTACATCATAACTGATTGATTTTGCAAGAGGTAGATATAATGCAGACTGCAAAACAAAAGACAGCTCTCGCTTATTTTTTCCTCTTAAAATCTTGCTTTTAATAAATTTTGAAAATAGATAGTTCTCAATTTGAGAAGTTTCTTCATCAAGATTAGAAACTTCATCAGTATTTGATACAGGCGAGCAGTTCAATATTAAAACGCCTACAGTTGGAGAAATAAAGAGGATTTTTGGTGAAAGAGGCTGCTCGTCAATGTCCATATATATAGGATATTCGTAATAAACAATTGAATTATCATGATCTAGTGTTTCGCTATTTAGATAGTCAACTAATTCTTTACTTATTTCATCAGAATAATATTTATCTGTGCTAACAATTAAATTCATACTGTAATTCCTCCCTTTAAAATTTACATAAAATATCTAAAATCATATGATTGATTTAATAGTGCGATATTTTGTTTTGCCATTTTTGCTACAATTTTCGAAAAATCAACAGTAACAGGTAGATTCTTATATAAACAATCTCCGCTATTCCAATTCATTTTCGTAAGCATCAGTATTTCATTAACGATTAAATCGGCACTACTTTTGCCTTGGTAACGCTTTACTAAAATGGGTGCAGGTATTCCTCGGCCGCCTTTATAATAGTTCATATTACCTAAAAGCTCAGCATCTTTAATGCAACCATGTGTCCAGATAAGGAGTTTATCATCATCAATTTTGGTAGTTAACCCCCTTTTTACAGAAAAGCCACTCATACCCTCATTGTATTCGCCATTAAACTGTATAGCACGCCAATCAGAATATTCTTGAATTTGTAGAAGTTCAACATTTTCAATACTTGCTAATGCCATATTAATGCCATCTATTTCGGACTGTTGAAAATCCGATGATTTATGGACAACAACTCTTTTTAGTTTTGCTGTAGGAGAAGATCGGTAATAAGCCCTTAAAAGATTTCCAACAACATATTGTGCATCTTCTTTACTCATATAAGGATTTTCTCGAATTACTTTAGGATCTTTGAGTTGATTAATAATCAATCTCATTCCGTTTCCACAAGAATCAAATAATTGACTGCATCCTACATAATATCCACCACTGCTCAGCATTGAATAGCTAATACCTATAAATGCTGTTTCATCATCAAAATATCTTGGACGCCACAATTCGCCGTTAGCTTTTGCGAAAATACCTGTAGATAACCCCCAGGTCACTTTTAACTTTTGATTATTGATCATTGATTTGTCTTCAATGATTTGTACCTTGATATGATGGTTTGCACAAAACAGCTTAAGTGCATCATGCAAGTCGAATCCATCCGCCTGACGCAAATGGGAAGCTTGCTTTGGTATATGTATTATTAATACATCAAAATCGTCAATTTTATCGAAAAAACTATTAATTTTAGATGTTAACAAAGAATAGTAGCAGCATGCATTTTCTATAGATAATAAATCATCTTCATATGTCAAAATCAATGGACTACCCATTTTAGGTAATTCCAAATATCTCCTATAGGCTTTTTCAAAACCAGGATATTCAACAAGAAATCCATCTGATTTAGCAGATTTGCAATCATTAAGCAGTTGATATAAATGCTTAATGATTGCTGTTAAGCTTTTTTTGTGTGACAATATCGCTAATCTTACAGGTGGACGCTCACCTGGAAACATTGCATCAAATGGACCATCCTCCACCAAACCTTTTAATTGATTAATATAACATTGTTTTGACAATTGCATTTTAGGTTCAGAAAACTCGTAGGCTTCTAAAAAGGGCCATTTATTTTTCCTGAGATATCCACCATTACTTACAGCAATTTTATTAAATTTCAGTTTAAAATCGCCTAGAGCAAAAGAAAAGTTGGTGTTTTCATTAATAACTTTTTGCCACGATAACAAATTATCCCCAAATTTATTGTTGTATCTTTGGGAGATAATAGAATTAGTTATTATATTCCTTTCTTCTTTTGAAATTCCTGCCCCGTTAGTTTTAATAACCTCAATTGTAGGAGTAATGATTAAAAATAGTTTGTTATTGTTATACTGTAACGATAACAATGCTGCTTCATAAAAACTATATTGCTTATTTTTAGCAATTGTTAATGTGTTGGTATTAATAATTCTTCTTTTCCCTATTCTTTGTAAAAAAGAAACATTTGTTAAAGAAATAAAAATCACTTCATACAAAAGAGATATTTCAACAGAATTGTCACGATTCACAAAGGCGCCATTAAAATTTACTTCTCGAACTGTATCTGTTAGATATGGCTTAAGGTGTTCGACATGTTGCGGTTCGCAAGCAAAATAAATCATTCCTTTTTTCAGAGCGGCTGCAATCGGCATTTTTCCAATTATTTCTTTCAAGGATTTGTAATTTGTAATTGACGTTTTGGCACAATGTATTGTTTTTGGGATATCATCTTGTTCTGAGATAAATGCGTTATATTTTATGAATGGTTTCTTTCTTGGCGTGCTTGCAAAAATAAATGGTTCTAATTTTGATCGTGTCTCTCCCAATTTTGATATAGTTGATTCTGATGTACATTTGGACTTGTAAATTCTATATAAAAAATCATCAAAATTTGAAATCTCAACAATTCCAACCTCACGACCACATTTCTCAATTTTTTTTAGTAGTTGCATAACTTTTTCATTTACTTCATGATTTTTAATGGTACACCAATAAATCCCTTTTGAAGCAAACAGAGGATTGTCTATATTGCTTTCAAACCAATTCAATATTGATAAATCATTACCCGCATAGCCAATAACAAGGAGATGACCGTCAGATAATCTTGTGGCCGATAGTTGACCTATGTGGTGCTCAAGCTTTTGAAGTTCCGCTGCAGTATTTTGAATCCGATCATATAAATAGTCTCCGTGCATTTTTATAATTTGGGGGACATTCTCAATAATGCTTGTTTGCGGATTTAAAGATGATGAAATCGCAACAATTTGTTGCAATGGATCAATTGATTTTATTCCAGATTCAATTAAATGGTCAAAATTGGTTGTTAAAACTGTATTGATAATTTTTTGATGGATAAGAGAGCCCAAACAAAGATATCCTAAACTTGGCTTTTTTTCACTTAATTTATTGTGTATATATTCTCGTCTTGATTCTACTGATGGGTAGCATTTTTCAAAATAAAAGGAGTATTCTTGACCGTTTCCAGATACAGGAAATCCAGATAAGCCGTTAAAATAATTCTGAAGCGAAGTTTTTGTTGCTTCGGACTGCAAATCTTTATAATACTCCTCAGAAATTTTATTATCTGTACAGTAAAGTTTACGCTTGAATTCCCAAACCATATCACTTGCGGATGGAACACCTGATTGAATAGATGCACCAGCTCCCAAAAATACACTTAATGCTCCGTTTTGGATATTTTCAATTGTTCGAATATATTCGTCCATCGACAAGTACTTCATATTTTTTCCTTTCCATATTAAAATCTTTTCAGAAGAAATTTCAATTTGTTAATTAAACAGTGAGTTCTAACGAGAGAATTGTAGATAACCAAGACATTCCTAAAATGGAAATGTCAAATACAGAATAGTTTTGACATATTACTATGTTTGTGTTAAAAATAATTTTATCAACCACAAATTATTTAATACTTCAATTTCGCTATCACAAAATCAGCAAACCGATTCATTATGTTCCTGGATAAATGCAAGTCGTTTTTGATGTAATGTTTCAATTTCTCCAACTTTGGCAACATACGCATAAATTCTTATGGATTGCCAACCGGTTACTCGGCATCCCCATTCATTAAGAGTGATTTTTTCGCCATTGAAATCAACGTATTTTTCATCAATTAATGTTGCAACGGATTCGTCCGGTTTTGGGGTCAGATAAATCTTATCACCTTTTTTAATAAGTCCAAACTCAATTAGCTTGTCCATTTTAGGTAAGGAAGCTTCAAGTTTTTTATTGTTAGTTTTTATCTGTGAAATATCTATGTCTGGTGTTGGCAAACAATCGTCAACGATAGTATTTATTAAATTTTTGCCTCTTTTTACGATGTCATTGTATGTATTAAAATCATCATATTCTGGTAAATCAATAGCCGTGTTTTGTCTGCCTGAGTTTTTGTCTTTGTAATAGATCCTTAAGTTACCTATCTGATTTAAGATTTTGCGTGTGAAAGTATCGTAATCCATACCCGTAATGATCTCGCTTGGGAAATCGTGGCTATCTTTTAATACTAAGGAATCAGATGCATCTTTATAATATTTGAATTCATTAGAATCTTTATCCGGGGTTTGAACGAGTAAATGGTCAAGACTAAATGCGGAACTAAACGAATTTAACAATGTATATGCTTGGTCATATGATATTTTTGTTTTACCAGATTCGTCTTTTGATGTTGAATCATATAGTGCAAGCAATGAAATTGTAAGTTTTTTATTTTGCTCATAAGCATCCATCGATGTTAAATCAGATTTCAGTTTATCCGCAGTGACACCTTGTTTCACAAGTTCAGCAGCAATAGTATTGATAATTAAATCTTTTGAAACTTTGTTAGTAGTATATATGTCGTTCATTATACTAGAAAATAATGTAATTGCATCTTTACTATCACGACTGCTGATAGTGAGAAATTTCATCATAAAACTTATTGTTTCGGAAACGATATCTACCACTGCTTCTTTATTTATGTTTCCTTGTTTATATTCAACCAATGTGCGCAAGAAGAGAGCTTTAGGATGTTTATATGAGATTTCCGTAAAAATCTTATAATAAAATCTGAATTTATTGTTCTTAACCAAATTGTTTGCTTGTTCAGCAGATGATAGCATTTTGTAAAAGTCAACTTTGTCATACATATCATCCAACAGCTTTTTAAGAGCTTCAGCTTCATTAGTTTCATTAAAGTATTGTAGCAATCTACTTTGGCAAATCGACTTAAAATTATTAATGTTTATATTTTGCCTGTAAAAGCATAAAAATGCTTTGATGTAGTTATATAGATAATCGTAAAGATTATCTTCAGTTTTAATGATTAACTGACCCCACTTATCAAGATAAGTGCCGTATGAGGCTTCCTCCAATTTTGAAAAAATATAAGTCTTTATTAAGTCGATTTCTTCGAGTTTTTTACCTTTACTGTTAATAGATTCAAACATCGAAAAAACCTTGTTTGCCTTGCAGTTTGCTTCGATTACAATAAACTGAATATACTGCAAGATGTAGTCAGCAAAGTCAAGTATTTTTCCTTGGTCATCTGCAGATATTTCTTTTTGGAGAGTGGTATATATATGCTTATAATTAGAAATTACTCGTTCTTCAAAAGCAGAAGCACAATGATAATTATCACAAAAACTAATTACGGTTTTTGGATTATCAAAACAATGATTGTATAAATCGGAAAAACATTTTTTCTCAATGCTATTGAGGGTGACTGCTGTATATTCTTTATGATATGTTCTATTTACATATTTCCAAAGAGCCTCTTTAATGTTGTTAAGTGTCTTATCTGTTTCACTAACCCCTATAGTTAATGACAATGTGTATAACGCCATTAATATAAGTGTAAATGTTGTAATTCTTTGCTGACCATCAATTATATCGTATTTTGTAATTAATCCGTTAATCTTATCATTTTTGTCATAGACAATGATATTGCCGGTATAATAACCTTCATCCTTACTATCAGATCGATATGCTTCTAAAATATCATTCAGCAAAACTTCAACTTGTTCCTTATCCCAAGAATAAGGACGTTGGTAAACCGGAACATCGTACATAAATTTAAATAAGTTTTCCAAATTCCATAAATGTGGATCAAGTGTTTTTCCTGCCATATTTCTTCTACCCCTAATCATTGATATAAATCGCTTGAAAATACATTTCAGATAAACATAAATTCTGAAACTTGTTAAATATGTAACACAAAATGACAATTATATGTTTATTATAATTTCATTGTTACTTCTAAGTGCTTGAAAAGAATCGTTATAACTTAATATACCACTATGTACTTCTTCAGCAAATAACAAAAGATTTTTCGAATTTATTACTCCGCCATTATAATCAGTTCTATTTTTGATATATTGGATATTATCCCTATAATGTCCTTTAAATTCAGATGAAATAAAGAGATAACTAAATGACGATACATTTTCTCCAAAATGTTTCCACCAGTGGTTAGGGTTTAAATCTCCTCTGTTTTTATTCTCTTCAATATATCTAATCATTTCATCAGCTTGCGTAATAGGTAGATTATATCCGCTTGAATAAGCTTTGGTGTCAACAATAACTCCATTTGTGTCTTTGTAGAAAATACCATCTGGACGACGTGAACCACCAAGGTGAAGACCTTGGTATTCAAGTTCATCTACAAACAATGACATCGTTTCAATCTCAAATTCTCTGTTAGCGTTGCTATTATAAGATAAGTCAATTAATGCAAGGTAACGATGGTTGACTGTATGAAGTCTATCCCTGACCCAATCTTTAACAATAGAAATGTCAGTTCTTTGATTAATAGTGGCTGCTTCTGTAGGAATTTCTAAGCAAGAAATATCATCTTTTAATAAAAATCCATTTTCGCTTCTATCGATTTCTAATCCGATAGAAATAAAATTATTTATATCATCAATAATAGTTGAATCACTTACGTCAAAAGCGTTATGCGACAGGAATTCTTTTATTTGTTCGAGAGATTTTCGAGTTGTCTTAATAGCTTGAAGAATATAATATCTGCGATTTCTTAAATAATCTGCATCCGGAGCTGCTGTTGCAAGCATATTCCAAAACACTCTTTTTGTTGACCTTTCGTGTCTCGTTCTTCCTAATACTCTATTAAGGTTGGTTTGACCTCTTTGGGTTATCATGTAACTTTGACCAATTTTTGCGGTGTATTCAGTTCCCAAATAGTTTTCAGTAACTTCTTTTTCGACTTTTGCAACCCAACCAATTTGACATAGCCATCCGGCAATCATCCTTGCGTACTTGTCGCTACTGCCTTCAAAATTTTGACGTATATCAGTTTTCTCATCCGAATTAGTAGCTGTGCTAATTCCACCTACATATAATGCTTGCGAGACAGAAGTAAATCCAGCTTCACCAATAAATCCTAATTGTCTACCAATTTCAAATTTAGTTAGATGGCTTTGTTCAGATAAAAGTTTGAGTACTCTACAAGCAGGAGGGTAGGAAATTAATGCTTCACCAATAAGATTTTTTTCTTCATCGCTTCCCGAATTTGATTCAGCAAATTGAATACCTAAATCGGAAACTTTACAAGTATCCGTTTCTGAATTATAATCAATGAATCCTAGGGAAACAGCCCAACGAATAAAACACTCTGCTTGCCAATCTCCCTGATAAGGCTTGTTTTGACCATTCGGCAATATTTTTTGAGCAGGGGTTGCTAATTGTGCTATTCCTGTACAGGCAGCATTGCCACGACCTCTTTTCGATACGATTTGTCTTGCCTGTTCAACGCTATATCCAAACATTTCTACATTTTCTTCAACTGTAAGTTGACATTTGCTGCCAGTCCCTTTTAATAAATCGTATGGAACTGCATTACAATTTTCTTCTGTAATAGCTGAAATGATTTCAGCTTGTCTAAATCTTTCTGGAATAAATTGTGGAATCAATTCTTCTCTAAGTCTAAAATTCAGCTGAGAATTTGGTATAATCGATTGAACAACTCGTTTAAGATTTATAAATGATCCACTATCTTGAATCCAACCAAAAGTTCTACTCATTTGTAATTAATACCTCTCTTGTTTCTGATTCTGTATTTATTAAATGGTAACTACTATTGTTATAATTGCACTCTAAATTATAAACAGTATACTTTTTTGACCATTCTGCAAGTACAACATTTGTTTTACCTTTGTGTTTCAATACATTTGACATAGCAAATGTAATTCCTTTAGCAGACAAATTATCTAACAAATTGATCAAATCAATATCGTCCTGAACCCCCCAACCATTAAAGCCTCTTTTTCCATCATTGTATGAACCAGTACTTATACTATAAGGAGGATCACAATACACTAAATCTCCTTTTTGAAGCCTTGAATAATCAAAATTTCTAAAGTCAACACTGGAAAATTCATAATTTCTAATTGTCTCTATAAATGTTGACAGCCTTTTTTTTATTGAATTGTTAAAACTGCTTCTGTTTCTTCCAAAAGGGTTATTATATTCGTGATTGGAATTGAACCTTAATTGATAGTTAAAGCTATAGTTCATAAGAAGGTATAAATCGAGGGGATCTTTATCGGAATTGTTGTAATAATCCCTAAAATTTAAATATCCTTCTAAATTTGTTTTACTTAATCCAAACTCCATAATTTTAGAGTCAAGTATAGTTAACAATAAGTCATAGTCTATTTTTTGAAAGGATTTATATATATCAATCAAGTGATAGTTTACATCATTGCAGTAAACCATACTGCAGTTTGTAGGACTATAATTTATAGCAACATCAAGTCCACCTGAAAATAAATCCACAAAACAATTTGATTTTGGTAAAAGGGGAATTATTTGATCCAATAATCTGTATTTGTTACCTATATAGTTCATTGGGCTTTTCAAATAAGCCATATGCTATTCCTCCAAATTTATAAAATATATTTGTTCCTTTAACCCGATTTTATTGTTAGGGATTTTACTTTTGTATCTTCTATATGGATATTCATACAACTTTACAGCTCCAAAATTATTAAAAATAGAAATCATCTCTTCTGTATCAAGTAACCCTTCATTATTATAACTTACTATTGCATATTTTGATTGAAGATTCTGAAATAGAGCCTTAAAAGCTTGTTTGACAGAAGATTTAGAGCAGAATGCGGATTTCTTATATGGTCGCATTCCTGTTATACCGTTGATAGTTGGCGTGTCGTATTTTGCTATTGTTTCAAGAATATGATAGTTTGCAGAATATTCTCTTTTATTATATGGGGTATCGATATACGCCAAATCAAACCTTTGAAATTTGCATAGCTCTATTGCATCCATGTTGTAAGACTTACAAGTTTTATCGCTATTGATTATTTCTATGGGATTGATTTGAAGTTGGTTATAAGTTCTTTTATCCCAATGCTTCAAATAGGCAGCATATACACCTGCTATATTTGCAACATATGGAACAGCTGATATAAGACAAGATAGTAAATAGTAATATTCGCTTTCTGTTATTCTGTTATCTAAAAACCATTTTTCTATTTGTTGTCTAACTGTATCAATTTTCAATGCGTTACCGGGTTGAAAGTACATTCGATTACAAGTGCTGTTTTTTGTATAGTTATGATAAATAAAAGCTTTATCTTTATCAAGCGGAATTTCCATATTGTTGAGATAATCAAAAACATTAATATGTGATAATTTAGTGAATTTAGGTGCAGTATTTAGTTCAGTCATCCCTCTGACTAATACATAGCTCATATACATAATATCATTAGAAATAACCTGTTTGCCTTGTTTCTTAAAATGTTGTGAAACTATTCCAGATCCGCTAAACAAGTCCCCAATAGTAACAATTTCATCTGTTATATTTTCGTTTATAATCTTGTCAATTTCGTTAAGCATTAAGCTTTTGCCGCCAATAAATCGCACAGTAATTCTCCTAATCTCTGTAGTTGCTTTGCAATGGTAATGTCATCAATGTTGTAGTTGCTGTTAATTCGTTTAATTTCGTGGTTGAATTTATCAAATTCAGTTTTGCTAAACTAAAATTTCCCATTTACCGTATCTTTTTCCGCTTTCTCTGCGGATATAGTTTTTGTCCTGTAGTGATTTCATAATTCGCTTTATGGTTGCAATCGATTTTCCGGTTGCTTCTACAAGCTCTTGCTGTTTAATAGTTGGGTTCTTTGCGACCAATTCTAAGACGGCAAGTTCTTCTAAAGTGCAGTCTAAAGTATCAAATTGATACTTTAGAATGCGCTACTTGATACTTTGGGACGCAATTTTGCCTTCGTAGCCAATGGGCTGATGGCTAAAACAAAAAAGGACGAGCCACCCGATATGGATAGCTCGTCCTTACCTCATTTTGATTGAAGGGAGGATAAGGACTTCCAGCGTCGATAGTTTTGCAGACTGCTGATGTGCCACTCGCTCTTTTGTGATATCGTCCTGAATGCGTTTGAACAGAAAAAATCAATCAGGTATATC
>OGFY01001420.1_pt1 | contig 17593 bp, 15 predicted proteins | sample 1570951 | NCBI WGS metagenome assembly OGFY01 (sample SAMEA2581942, study PRJEB24529) | metagenome | biome: Human gut stool | place: China | collected 2011
TGATTGAGAGAGGAAAGGGCAGCTATTCAGTTAGTTGTCCTTTCTTTATATCTACTAACCTATTAAAACTTAGAATTATGAGCAAACAAATAGATAAACTTATAGAGCATATCAGAGAATTGGAAACCCGTTTGGGAGAGGTGGATAACAACCTTAGATATATAAAGGTGGTACAAGCATTGAAATACTCTTTAGAGAAGTTGGATAATATGCTGAAAGATAATACCACATTACAAAGGGAATACCAAGCAATATATCTAAGCTACTTCTATACAGGTTGTGGATTTTCCTTTTATGACAGGGTGTGCAACTCTATTTTGGATTACCAATATGGGAACAGACCATTTTAAGAAATACTATATATAATAAGGTGTGGAATGTCCTTGTAAGGCGTTCCCACCCTAAATACTTTCACTTTGGGTAAAAATAAATGTTTCCTTAGTAATCAATGAGTTAGTAAATCCAACTCAGAATTAATATTCACTTCTATTCATTTACTTATAAAACAGAACATTATGTCACTTAAATATTCAAGCACAACCGCAGACTATTTAGTTTGGTCTGATGCAATGAACCTCATTAGGAAGTTAACCAAAGATGAGAATTATAAAATCTCACTCCTTATAGCTTTAGGATGCTTCACAGGATTAAGAATATCTGATATTCTATCTCTAAGATGGAAGCAGATATTAGGTACTGACGAGTTTACAGTAATTGAGAAGAAGACAGGCAAAGTAAGAACTATCAGACTGAATCCCCAATTACAGGAACATATTAAAGAGTGCTACGGGCATATAAATCCTGTTGGAATCAATGCACCAATTCTTATAAGTCAGAAAGGCACTATCTTCACAGTCCAACGAATTAACATCATTCTTAAAGAGGTGAAGAAGGAGTACAGGTTAAAGATTAAGAACTTTAGTTGCCATTCACTTAGAAAGACATTCGGCAGGCAGGTCTATAACATGAACAGCGATAATGCAGAGTTGGCATTAGTAAAGCTGATGGAACTGTTCAACCATAGTTCTGTTGCCATTACTAAAAGATACTTGGGGTTAAGGCAGGAGGAAATCTTACAGACTTATGAGTGTTTGAGCTTCTGAATAATAGGCAGGACAAATAAGGAGTAAGGTTTAGCTTTGTAAACCCCAATCCGAGTTTGTCCTACCCTCAAATTCAGCCGGAGAAACAGGGTTTAGCTTTATAATTCCATAGGGGTAACAATTTCTAAAATTCACTTCTTATAAGAGGAATTATCATTTTGATACCCACATGGATTTAGAGAGTTCAGATACAACTCTGATAAAATGTTCCATTAATTCCCTGTTTTGTAACACAATAATTACTATTAATCCTCACTTCATGCTAATAGATTTAAAACCTTTTGTTACCTTTGCACCAATTCCAATGAACTAATGAGATAGGGAGTTGGAAGGACATATTTAACGAAAGGTGTTATTGAAATTATCTTCTATTCTCAAATTCTCGCAAAATTTGAAATGGCATGAAGATGATAGCAATAGCACCCACACATTTGATATATACCTACCTTATATCTGTAAGGTTTCTATATACTTCTTGGTGTGGGGCTATTGTTTTATCTAATCCATGCCAAGGCGATGCGAGAAGCCAGAGAATAGGGTTGGTAAAACATATATAGCTTCCACACCTTTTTTATTTATAGCTCACAAAGGGAGCAGGTGGGCATAACAATTATAATTATGCAATATAATATCAACTTTCATGAGTTAAATAGTTGGAGCTATTTTGATGAAGCCCTAAAAGACCAAAGTTCTTTTATAAACAAATACAAGAATAATGCTCTAAATAAATATTCTGGATATTCTATACAAGAGAACGGTACATATACAGTTATACAAATAGCTAAACCGTATATGGATATAATACAAATAGTCTTTAATACTTTCCAAAAGGATGAACTGTTTATTGTTTACATAATGAAAGCACCAGACCCTTATGCTTGGGATGGACTTACTTCTTGTTTAGATGAAGAATTTAGAGAAGTAGGTAATGGACGTTATATTCATAAGAATTACACAAATATCAATATTACGATTGGTAAGAAAAAATACATTGACGATACCGATGTGTTGACTGTTCAATTATACATAAAAAGGTAATAACTATGGGACTATTTTCTTACTTCATTGAACGTTCTTTATACAAGGACTTGGGTAATCTAATAAGTAATTGGGATGCTTTAAAGAGAGAATATAGAAAGTTTGACAAACTTGTTCTGTCACCTCGTGGAAGTCAGCTTTACCAAATAGTGGAACAGGATTTGGAATTGTTTATAAAGAAAGCCAATTCAATGCCGCAAGTCGCAAAATCAGTTCATCTCACTGTTCATGGTAAAGAAATTTATCTGCCAGCTATATTATCTATGGTACAATCCGATTTAGATGAAATAAAAAGAAATTGCTTATGAAAACCACCTACCAATTAACTAAATATGTCCCCGATACAGGAATGTTTCGCCTTGAGCACAAACCATGGATAGATGAAATAATAGATAATGGATTAACTTATATTGATGTCTTAGAAGGTAAAGAAGCTCTTGACAAAGTATCTTCCAAGCCTGTTAGACGTAGCAAGTGGGTTCAGGAAAGAAATAGAGTGTTTAATATTGGAGATAGAATAGAATTTCCTAATATTCTTAATAGTAAAGGATTTAAATATTTTGGGAGAAAATGGAATGATATTCCTCAATTACATATTTACTGCCACTATTACAATGCACAGTCAAAACAGTGTTATCCTATAGAAGTAGGATTTGGTCTTATATCATCCGCAGCTAAAAATCGTAATACGCACGAACTAATTCATACCACAGGACAAATAACTCAATATGTAAATCCAACAATGACAGAATATGAGGCTTTGAGTAATCTTATAGGAACAACTTTAATTATTACCAACACCCTTGAGGTTCCCACAATCATACATGGCTTTAAAGGAATACCCGATAGAAACATAACATACAATATATATACTATAGATGTAGAAAGAACTACCAATCCTACACAAGGTGACATAAATGTTAAATTTCATTACTCTAAAGAGCCATGTCCTACGCAAGAACCTAAATATAAAATTATACAGCTAAATAAAAATGGCATCACAAGAGGTACATATAAAACAAAGCAACAAAATGAAATATTAAAAAGTAAATCAATAACAACAGAAACTAATTATGTGCTATATGATAGCCAAGTAAAAATTGTACTTGACGATATAGAACATCTTAACGAACAATTGCGTATGCTTCAAACAATGGTAACGAAAGGTGAAAACTATTGTAAAGAAAACAGCTACATCTTCCAAACATTGTGTGAATCCACAAGCCAACTATATAATAAGTTTATAATGGACCTATCAAAAGTTTCAAATGATAAGATACCTCATATTACTGTTCCTTGGATTGACAAAACGCAATGTTCTGTGACATTTTGGAATAACGCTTATTATATGTTTATCCAAAACTTATTCGACAAATTGTAATCGAAAATTATAAAATACATGAAATTTAAGAATCTATTTGTAGCCTTAGTAATAACTTTGTGCATGATATCATGTTCTAATACTTCCAATCATTCTACAGAATTGGATAGAAACAGCATAGACAGTACTCTACAAGTTAAAGCTACCTCTATCTTAGAAAATAAACTAACTGAACTTAATGCCTTATCTGGGCAAGCTATCGTTATGGAAGCGCAGACAGGGAATATAAAAGCTATGGTTGGACTTGAAAGGAAAGACAGTGCGGACTACCAACCTTGTGAGAACTTTTCCCAAGCACACGAATCAGCACTGATGCACCCTATATCCATATTGGCAGCATTGGAAGCAGGAAAGGTGAAACTATCTGATACTGTAGATGTGAGCAATGGAGTCTATTCTATACAGGATAGAGAATTGAAAGACCATAATTGGCATAGAGGTGGATATGGTGAAATCTCTATCAAGCAAGGTTTAGCTTCAAGTTCAAACATTGCTGTTTATAAAACAACGGAGAAAGCATTTGGAGATGATGCACAAGCATACTTCAATCTGTTGAATAAGGTGAATTATGGTAAACCAGACAGCATCGCAGGAATAGCTAATTTGAAACCTGCATACTTTGTTACTCCTAAAGATAGTGGTTGGAGTAATACGGCTTTTGCATGGTTCTGCATTGGATATAATCAAACTATTACCCCTATACAAATGCTAACCTTTTATAATGCTATTGCTAATAGTGGAAAGATGGTACAACCTCAACTTTACAAAGACAGTACAACAGTTATCAATCCACAGATAGCAAGTCAAGCCAACATTGACAGTCTGAAACAGGCATTGGAATATGTGGTAAATGATGGCTTAGGACAACCAGCCAAGTCTGATAAGGTACAAATTGCAGGTGAAACAGGAACAGTACAGCTTGAAGATGGAAGCTATATTGTAGAGTTCTGTGGTTACTTCCCTGCCAATGCTCCCCAATATTCTATCATTGTTTCTATTCATAAAGATGGACTACCTGCAAGTGGTGGATTGATGGCAGGTGATGTGTTTAAGCAAATTACAGAATATATTTTTACTTACAATAAATATTTTAATTCAAAATGAGAACATTTAGATTAATTGGAATGACCTTATTAATGGTCATGTTAACTGTAAACTTTACAGCTTGTAGCGATGATGATGATAATGAGCTTTCGCTTCCTGTTGATAACACTTTAGAGTTATTAATAGGTACTTGGCAAGGAACAGGTGAAGCAGAGGGTGAAACACTTACCTTTAACAAGGATAACACTTATACGGAGCAGAGTGAAGATTATACTCAAAGCGGTACATTTGAATACTTTCCAAACAGATATATGTTTGTTACTTACTATACAACTGATTGGGGAGAGGAGAACACCATTTACACAGTAGTTAAGATAACAGAAAAAGAGCTATACCTCAACGACAACGGGCATAGTGATATAGTAATTTATAAACGAAAACAATAATCCATACCAATTAGGGAAGATTAGTAAACAGCATTTAAGGGAACTCTTATGCTGTTTTTTATGGGGTACGAATATTGAAATATTCTTCTTTATATGGAGAATTGACAAATTCATACCCACATAAGTTTTAACTCACAATTAGCATACCTAATGAAGTAATCTAATTGTGATGTTCTATTACCCGTACTAATTCAATTTAAGAGTGGCTATTTCCTCTAAATCATAGCAGGAGATAAGCCATTTCAGAGATAGTAAATTTAATGTTAAATCAATGAACCTGTTAAACCGAGAGTTAAACCAAAGGTAGAATAACAGAGAGTTCGTGTAACTACTGATTAATGGATAAGATTCGCTTGCTCAGCAGGTTGCATTTGAAAGTCGAGCCGTAGGCGAAGGCTTTTAAATGCCTTGAGAGACAACACTTTTAATGTTGGGGTCTTGGGTTCGAGCCCCAAGCGGATCACCAAGAAAAAAAGAGAGTTACATCAAAATAACTCTCTTTTTTTATATCAGAATTAAACTGGTTAAACCAAGAATGGATTTTCCGGGTCAGTTTCCCAAAATATTCTTGACGCACCAGTCTTTCTCACTAGAAAGTTTGAAACATTTATGCCCTCATGCCCTCACAACAAACATAACAAGCTAATTATAAACCACTTATACATCAATGTAAAAATACTTACTCTCATTCATGCTCTCATGCCCTCACTACATTTTCAAGATAATTTTCTCATAGCATATTGGTTATCAGTTATATATTCTCTTTTTTATAAACTATTCCAGCTTGATACAAAGTAGAGCATTCCAAAACTTTTTCCTCGTAAAAAGCACCATAAAGGATTTGTACCTCCACGGAATGACGGCTTACGATGCGTCGGCAAAGATAAAAAACACCCCCGTTTCTGATGTGGAATTTCATTCTGGACGTATGGAAGTTCATATACATACACATAAGAATGAACATAATGTATGTATGGCCTGCACATACATCAGATTCGCCACTAAAAGATTTTATATGTATCCTCAGACCTTTCCTACCTTATGATTAAGGGTTTTCTTCCCGTGTGTTTTATCTCCGCAAGCCTTTGGAGTAAACTCCATAGCCTTGGGAGATAACTCCAAAGCTTATGGAGATAATTCCAAAGGCTATGGAGATAGAATACATCCGTATAAAAAGGTTTAATCAGAAGACAGAAAAGGCTTATGCAACAGGGCTGGAGATGCGATATGCATTCTTTTAATCCCGCTGACAGGTTATTATTTTTTTCAGTATCTCCTCCTCTTGAATGTCATAACAGCAGAAAGGCCGGACTGACAAACTTCTTTCACACACACTACAGATGTTTATACCGAACCTGAAGAAAGATATGAATAGAATAATAAAAAGCAGTCTTCATTAAATTTCTACCGCCCAATTTATCAACTGTTTAAACAGAATGACCACACGGTTCTATTTCTCCCTTTTAAACATAAATAATACCGATGGCTTGTTCATTCCTAGAATAATAAATACCTTTGCAGCTTTAATAAAAAAAACAATGAAGTTTGATATAAAAAAACATATTTATTTAATACTTTTATTCATCTTACCCTTCACTGTAAAAACAGCGCAGTCACAAGAAGTGACCAACATCCATATAGCGGTAACAGATACTGTACCAGCCTATACAAGCGACTCTGCCGTTATCAACTTCTTAAAGGACGCCGGCATTCCTATCACCCAAAACAGCAAACTGAAATTATTAAAAAGCGGTCGGGCCAAATTCATCGATCTCTTTGAAGAAATACGGCATGCCAAACATCATATCCACTTAGAATACTTCAATTTTCGTAACGATTCCATAGCGAACGCACTATTTGATTTATTGGGGGAGAAAGTAAAAGAAGGGGTGGAAGTTAGAGCTTTATTTGATGCCTTCGGCAACTTGTCAAACAACAAGCCATTAAAAAAGAAACACATAAAAGCAATCCGTGACAAAGGTATAGAAATTGTCAAATTCGACCCTTTCAAATTTCCCTATATCAATCATGCCCTGCACAGAGACCATCGCAAGATTGTAGTCATAGACGGAAAAATAGGATATACTGGTGGAATGAACATAGCCAATTACTACATAAAGGGTCTGCCGGAAATAGGCGACTGGCGTGACATGCATATCCGTATAGAGGGAAATGCCGTAAACGAATTGCAGAACATCTTCCTGACTATGTGGAACAAAAGCACTAAACAACACATAAGCGGAAGCCAATACTATCCCCTACGAAACGATTCTACTTTCAAGGGAAATAAGAATGTAGCTATTGTAGACCGTATTCCGAAAAAAGAGCCCAAACTGATGAGGCAGACTTATATCAAGTCCATTGATGCCGCACAGGATAAAATACAAATAGTGAACCCTTATTTCACTCCCATTCCAAGCATTAAAAAAGCCATAAAACGGGCTCTGAAGCGAGGTGTTGAAGTAGAAATCATGATACCGGGCAAATCGGATATTCCTTTTACCCCCGACGCCGCATTCTATACAGCAAACAAGCTGCGTAAGAAAGGGGCAAAGATTTATGTGTATAATGGCGGGTTCCATCACTCTAAGATCATGATGGTGGACAGCCTGTTCTGCACTGTGGGAAGTACGAATCTGAACAGCCGGAGCCTACGCTATGACTATGAAGTCAACGCTTTTATTTTTGACAAAGAAACCACACATGAACTGAGTACCATGTTTGACCATGACAAGCTGGACAGCACTCTGCTCACTAAGGAAGAATATAAAAAACGCTCCGGATGGAAACGCTTCGTCGGTTGGTTCGCCAATCTGTTCAGTCCGTTCCTATAAACCTCTGCCACTTCCCCAAACAAAGGTTTACAAATTGTTTCATCTCCTGCAAGGACGGGACTTATCCCATCTGCAACTTATTCTCCATGCAGTAAAGTTTGACAGGTCATCCTCTAAGAGAACAATGCCTGTAATCATGAGAAATGTTACTCCACCATCACGGACGGTATCCCTGACAAGTATGGAAAACCACGGCTTAACTGCAGGGAAATGCTTTTCTCTCCGTATGTTTCACTTTATTATAGAACAAAGATAAAATAAATCGCTTTTTCATCCACATAAACTACGATATTTTTCTTATTTTTGCCCAAATATGTAATTCCGCCCGAGAAGGCATAAGAGAACGAGACAGAACGATGAGAGTAGTTGATTTAATAAAAAGCACGGACAATACGGCTTTTTCTTTTGAAATTCTCCCTCCGCTGAAAGGAACGGGTATTGAAAAACTATATAAAACGGTTGATACGCTACGCGAATTCGACCCTAAATATATTAATATTACAACCCACCGCAGCGAATATGTGTACAAAGAGCTGGGAAACGGGCTGTACCAACGTACACGCCAGCGCCGCCGTCCCGGAACAGTTGCTGTTGCCGCTGCTTTGCAGAACAAATACAATATAACGACAGTGCCACATATCCTGTGCAGCGGTTTTTCCCGCGAAGATACAGAATATGTATTGTTAGATCTACAATTCCTGGGCATCACCGACTTGTTGGTACTGCGTGGTGACAAGGCAAAACACGAATCAGCTTTCGTACCCGAAAACAACGGTTACAACCACGCCATAGAACTGGAAGCGCAGATCAATGATTTCAATAAAGGCGTATTTGTAGACGGTTCCCCTATCAAGATAACAGGAACTCCATTCAGTTATGGAGTAGCTTGCTATCCTGAAAAACATGAGGAATCACCCAATATGGAACAAGATATTTATTGGCTGAAGAAAAAAATTGAAGCAGGAGCTGAATATGCCGTGACACAGATGTTCTATGATAACCGCAAATATTTCGAATTTGTAGAAAAAGTAAGAAAAGAAGGAATCAACGTGCCTATTATTCCGGGTATCAAGCCTTTCCGCAAATTATCTCAGCTGAACATGATACCTAAGACGTTCAAGATAGACTTGCCGCAGGAACTGGCAAGCGAAGCGATGAAATGTCAAACAGATGAAGAAGCGGAAAGTCTTGGCATAGAATGGTGCATACACCAGTGCCGTGAATTAATAGCCTGTGGTGTTCCCAGCATTCATTTCTATACCGTAAGTGCCGTGAACAGTGTAAAGGAAGTTGCAAAAGCAATTTATTAAACAGTAAATAAATGACTATAAAAAGCAATGTTATTTAAAGATGTAATAGGACAAGAGGAAGCAAAACAGCGGCTCATAGCCGAGGTAAAAGAAGGAAGAATCCCTCATGCACAACTGATTTGCGGTCCCGAAGGTACAGGAAAGTTACCTTTGGCAATAGCTTATGCCCGTTACATCTGCTGTGAAAACCGTGGTGAACAAGATGCCTGCGGAATTTGCCCCACTTGTGTGAAATTCAATAAGCTGATACATCCCGACCTGCATTTCGTTTTTCCTGTTATCAAGAAAAAAGCCGGAAAGGATACTGTATGCGATGATTTCATAGCAGACTGGCGCAACTTTGTCCTGCAGAACCCATATTTTAATCTGAACCATTGGCTGAAAGAGATGGGAGCAGAAAACCAGCAGGCGCAAATCTTTGTAAAAGAAAGCGATGAGATTGTACGAAAGCTCAGTTTGAAATCCAGTCAAGGCGGTTACAAAATCATGATTATATGGCTTCCCGAAAAGATGAATGTGGAATGCAGCAACAAACTGCTGAAGTTACTGGAAGAGCCTCCTGCCATGACTGTCTTTTTATTAGTATCCGAAGAGCCTGATGCCATTTTGCAAACGATCCAAAGCCGTACCCAACGATTTAACATTCATGGGATCAAAGAACCTGAGATTTCAAAAGTATTGCAAACCAAATATGGATTACAACCGGAAGATGCTGACGATATAGCACATCGCTCAGAAGGCAATTTTCTGAAAGCACTGGAAACCATACACCTGAGTGAGGAGAACAAACTGTTCTTTGAACTCTTTATAAATTTGATGCGTCTCTCCTATCAACGGAAGATACGCGAAATGAAACAATGGAGCGATGCGGTAGCCTCCATGGGGCGTGAACGTCAGAAGAATTTTCTGGCTTACTGCCAACGTATGATACGAGAAAACTTCATATACAACTTTCATCAACGTGATTTAGTGTATATGAATCCCGAAGAACAAAATTTTTCCACCCGTTTTGCACCGTTTGTCAACGAGCGGAATGTGATGGGCATAATGGACGAACTTAGTGAAGCACAATTACATATAGGACAGAATGTGAATCCCAAAATGGTGTTCTTTGATTTCTCTTTAAAAATGATTGTGCTATTGAAAAATTAAAAATTGAGAATTGAGTATTAAAAAATAACAGAATTGCATGGCATTTATTTCTTAGTTCTCAATTTTCAATTCTCAATTAAAACAGAATTATGGACAATGAATTCAAATTAAAGAACGGAAGCGGCTGTTTGTGTTGCAAAGGCTGCGGACGACAGGATAAGCAGCTGAACACCTACGACTGGCTGGCTGATATTCCCGGCAACACCGAGGAACAGGAAATGGTTGAAGTTCAATTCAAGAATACCCGCAAAGGGTATTATAAGAACAGCAACAAACTGAAGCTGGGAAAAGGAGATATAGTAGCTGTAGAAGCAAGTCCCGGGCACGATATCGGTACAGTAACCCTGACGGGAAGATTGGTACCTTTGCAAATGCGTAAGGCAAACATCAAACCCGATGCCGAAATCAAGCGTATCTACCGCAAGGCAAAACCTGTAGATATGGAAAAATACGAGGAGGCAAAAGCCAAAGAACATGACACAATGATCCGATCCCGTCAGATAGCCAAAAATCTGAACCTGGACATGAAGATCGGTGATGTGGAATATCAAGGCGATGGTAACAAAGCTATCTTTTATTACATCGCGGACGAACGCGTAGACTTCCGCCAACTGATCAAAGTACTGGCCGAAGCTTTCCGTGTACGTATAGAAATGAAACAAATTGGCGCCCGTCAAGAAGCCGGACGCATTGGCGGTATCGGACCTTGCGGACGTGAATTGTGCTGCGCTACCTGGATGACAAATTTTGTATCTGTATCTACCAGTGCGGCACGTTATCAAGATATTTCTCTGAATCCTCAAAAGTTAGCCGGACAATGTGCCAAACTGAAATGTTGCCTAAACTATGAGGTAGACGCTTATGTAGAATCCCAAAAACGCCTTCCAAGCAAAGAAATGACTTTAGAAACGACAGATGGTACATTCTATTTTTTCAAAGCGGATATTTTGAAGGGAACTATCATGTACTCTACTGACAAAAATTTCATAGCTAATGCTGTAACCATCACCGCACGCCGTGCTTTTGAAATTATTAATATGAACCGACGTGGTGAGAAACCGGAAAGCTTAACCGAATCAGTAAAAAAGAACGAACCTCAAAAGCCTGTTGATTTAGTAGAACAAGAAAGCTTAACCCGATTCGATAAACGAAAAGGCAACAACAGCAACCGAAAGAAAAAACGTAAGCCGGAAAATAACGGTAATAACGGAGAAAGTATTCCCAATGAAAACAGACGTCCGCAACAACCTAAAGAGAACCGGTCACAACAACCCAAGGAAAACCGGCCACCTAGAGAAGGACGTCCCAAACAACCTAGAGAGCCTAAAGAAAACAAGGCTCAGCAGCCACGCGAAGAGAACGGAAACCGCCCTAAAGAAGAAAATCGCAACAGGGAAAGTCGCGGCCGGGAAGAACGCAGTCGTGAAAATCGGGAAGACGGAAACCGGAACCGCAATAAACGCCGCCCCAATAATGGTAATAATGAAGGAGGCAGTGAAAACCGGAATAACGGAGGAGGGAAGGAAAATGACAACAAGAACAACGGAAACAATAGCCAAATTCCGAATGAAAAGCCACAAACTCCTGTATCAACTAAAGAATAAACTGACATGGCTGCCAATAATCATATTGGCAGCCTGTCAAAACAATATAATCTATCACTCTTATACCCCCGTCCCCCTTGACGGATGGAATAAAAGTGATACTCTTGTTTATACCCTACCCAATTCTATCCCTGCCGGAAATTACGAAGCAGAAATCGGCATCCGTTATCAAGAATCTTATCCTTACAGAGATATTTGGTTAGGAGTCAGCCATAACACAGAGGATACTTTGACTTACGTCACAGACACTTTACAACTTTTTCTAGTTGACGAAGCTGGAAATAAAACAGGAAATGGTCTTTGTGGATTATATCAATGTAATCTGCCTTATAAAGCATTTATTCCTATCCGTACAGAAGGAAGCACACGTACTTTCCGCATCGTCCATATCATGAGGGATAACCCGTTGACGGGAATCAGTGATATAGGTATCCAGTTGCGCAAACTGGAAAACCAATAAACTCTAACGTTTTCCCCGCCCTGCATCAATACGCAAGAATACAAAAAGCAAGATCGTAAATCCCCACAAAGAAGACCCCCCATAACTGAAAAAAGGCAATGGTATGCCTATAACGGGGGTCAGTCCTAAAACCATACCTATATTAATAAACAGATGGAATAAGAAAATGCTTAATACCGAATATCCATAAACACGGGCAAAACGAGTATGCTGACGCTCTGCCACCACAATAAGACGCAAAATAAGTCCGGTAAAAAGAAACAATACAGCTGCCGAACCTATAAAGCCTTCTTCTTCCCCTACCGTACAAAAGATAAAGTCTGTATCCTGTTCAGGCACATACTTCAGTTTAGTCTGTGTACCATTCAAAAAGCCTTTCCCCCATAAGCCTCCCGAACCAATAGCAATCTTACTTTGGTTCACATTGTATCCTGCCCCAGCCAAGTCTTCCTCCATACCAAGTACCACTTTAATACGTATTTGCTGATGTGGCTCCAGCACATTATTGAAAACATAATCAGCAGAAAAAAGGAATCCCACTGAACCTACCGCAAATAGAGCAATATAAAAATAATTACGCATACGTTCATGCATAGAAAGGAAGATCAAATAGAACAATAAAACTACGCACAATCCATATTGAAACCAAGTAATATCAAAAGGGATAACATAAAACGAAAATAATAAAGCCAGCAAGGTACCACCAACACCAACCCCTCCAATATACCACACTACCGATGCTTTTTTACAATAACTATTAACTAATAAAGCAGAAAGAATGACTATCAACAGCAACACAGAAAATTCACCGATGGAAGTACAGTCATCCGCCATCAATTCATTGCCAAAACGGATCCCAACTACAAAATAAACCACAGCGCAAATCCCAGCAAACAAAATAGAACCTGGCATCCCCTCCCGGTACAGCATAAAAAAGAAAGCCAGATAAACCAAAGCCGACCCCGTTTCCCGTTGCAAAATAATGAGCAGCATAGGCAGCAACACCATCCCTACTACAGGCAATGAATACTTTAACTTACTCATTGTAAACCCATAGACATTCATAAATTTAGCCAAAGCCAACGCCGTAGCAAATTTAGCAAATTCCGCCGGTTGCAAACTTACAGGTCCGAATTTTATCCATGAATAAGATCCCTTGGTATCCTCTGCCAGAAAAGGTGTTATCAACAACAACAGCATCATGCCTCCATATAAAATGTAAGCAAACATATCATATAACTTATCCTCTAACATCATCAGGATAAATCCGAGCCCCAAAGAGCAACAGATCCATACAAATTGTTTTCCTGCACGAGTGTCGAAACTAAAAAAATCAATTTCACCATAATCATAGCTGGCTCCACATACACTGAACCATCCAAAGATAACCAGCATCAGATAAATGCAGATAGTCATCCAGTCCACTGATTTCCATATACTATCGTTCGTGTATGCCATAATCTATTCGTCTGTTTTGTATTTCCGCCGCTTTCGCCTCACTTTCCGGTGAAAGTTCTCCTTTCAAATATTTCTCCATAATCAATGCACCGATAGGTACACCATAAGTTGCTCCCCAACCTCCATTCTCTACATAGACTACCACGGCAATCTTAGGATCATTCATTGGTGCAAACCCCATAAAAGCAGAATGGTCCTTTCCACGGTTTTGCGCCGTACCTGTCTTGCCACACACCTCAATCCCCGGAATATTCGCACTACGGCAGGTTCCTCCCAATACTGCCGAACGCATACCTTCGACTACTGTCTGATAATGTTCACGGCTTACTTTAGTATAATGTTTGGTCGTATACAGGGTATCCAACGGCTCGTCTTCTACTTCTTTCACTACATGCGGAGTTATATAGTAGCCCCGGTTAGCAATAGTAGCCCCAAGGTTAGCAATCTGCAACGGAGTAGCCGTCACTTCCCCCTGACCGATGGAGATAGAAATAATCGTCAGTCCGTTCCATGATCCCCGATAGTTCTTATCATAATAAGCAGCATTCGGGATCATCCCACGCTTCTCACCCGGAAGGTCTACTCCCAAAGGATAACCAAATCCCATAGAAACCATATAATCACGCCATGTATTCATGGCAGCCTGTACAGAACCATACTTCTTCTTTGCCCCTATCATGTGAAACAACCCCCAACAAAAATAACCGTTACAGGAAGTTGCAATGGCAGGCACCAAAGGCAGGGGTGACCCATGAGAGTGGCAACCCACCCTAAGACCGGCATACACAAAACCATGATAGCAAGAATAGGCTGTCTGAGGAGTAATAATCCCCTCTTGCAGAAAAGTCAACGCCTGAGTAGTCTTAAAAGTAGATCCCGGTGGAAATTGCCCCATAATAGAACGGTTCAGCAATGGTTTCCAACTGTCACGCGCCAGTTCCAGATGATTTTTACCCCGTTGGCGCCCCACCATCAATCTTGGGTCAAAAGTGGGAGCAGATACCATACAAAGTATTTCTCCTGTGGATGGCTCGATAGCCACTATACTGCCTATCTTCCCTTCCAACAAACGCTCTCCTAACATCTGAAGCTCTATGTCTATACCTAGTTTCAGATTCTTCCCCGGAACGGGAGTCTTGTCATATTTCCCGTCCATATACCGTCCCTGAATACGTCCACGGGCATCGCGCAGTAATATCTCCACTCCTTTCTCCCCCCTCAACTGTTTTTCGTATGAGCGTTCCACCCCCTGTTTCCCTATAAAGTCACCGCGTACATAGTAATCATCCGCTTCAATATCCCCCTTGGACACTTCTGCAATATCTCCCAGAACATGGGCAGCCGAATTGTAATTATACTGACGGATAGTACGCCGCTGAATATAGAAACCGGGAAACTTGAACAGCTTTTCTTGGAAGACTCCACACTCTTCTGCCGAAAGCTGGGTCATAAATACTTGATGAGTATATGGAGAGTAACCCGGATTGGAACGTCTGTCCTTTATCTCACGAATACGCTTCTTGAAATACCCGGGAGTAATATTCAATGTTTTACATAAATCAAGCGTATCAAGATTATGCACCTCTTTCATCACCATCGTTACATCATAGGCAGGTTGGTTGTATACCAGCAGGTTACCGTTCCGATCATACATTACCCCACGGCTAGGGTATTGTGTCTTGTTCAGAAAAGCGTTACTATCTGCATTCTTTTTATAATCCTCACTCATAATCTGCAAGGTAAAAAGACGTATCAAGTAAATCAGCACAATAACGATTACCGATGCACCGATTACATATTTCCGCTTCTCCAGATTATAATCTCTTTCCACTATTTTTTCCTCCTGATTGCCTCAGCACACAATATACAAATGACGGTTATTGAGGCATCTGTCAATATTTTCAACAATAAGACAGGCAGATTGAAGAATGAAAAAGTATCTATGACAAGTAAAATGGTACAAAATAAGAAAGTACACAATAAGATATACCGGAAGAAAGGCGAGAATCCCATACTTTTGATACCTGGTTCAAAATCCTCGACGCTATCGCGGAGTGTGACTAATCTTAAAATAGGTTCACGCATAAAAGCCAGTACAGTGGCCGCAGCCGCATTCATCCCCGGAGTGTTGCCAAATATATCGACTGCCAATCCCAACAGGAATGCCCATATCATAAGGACATTACGGCTAACTCCCGAATTGTACTTCAAAATAAAATAGATAAAAAAGAAAGGAGTGGCATACCCGTTGATATGCATATGATTCAGCACCAACACCTGCAACAGTACCAGTCCGATAAACCACTCTATTCTTTGTAGATAAGTCAACATCAACCTTCTTACTTAATCGTTTTTACCTGCTTTTCCAACTCCAATTGCTCCTCCTGCCCTTTTTGAGCAATTACGCGCACATCATTCAAACGGGCGAAGTCCGTAAATAGTTTCACCCGCAGCAAATAAGACAAGCCATCGTGACTATCGGCAATATCATCTACTGTACCCACCGGAATGCCGGAAGGGAAAACAGCACTGTGTCCACTGGTTACAATAGTGTCACCTAAAGAAAATAATGAATGACGGGGCATATCCTTTATAAAAGCAAATTCGGATGAACCGCCATCCCATTTCAAGAAGCCGAAATAATCACTCCGTTTTATTTTACAGCTAATACTGCTTTTGGAATTCAATACCGGAATGACAATGGAGTAATGTGGAGAGGTGAGATAAACAATACCAACCACACCGCTTCCATTTACCACTCCCATCTCACTACGAATGCCATCTACTTCTCCTTTATCAAGTGTAATATAATTATCAGCATGGGTCACACTGTTATTTATCACGCTAGCCTTAAAGATATCATATCCTGCCAGTGCTTCCTGCTTAAGCTGTTCCACACCACTGCTGTCTTCCGTTGCTTCAATCAAAGCTTTACGAATACTCTCCAACTGCAATTCCAGTTCCACATTTTTCTGTACCAACTCATCGTTAATCGTTTTCAAATGAAAATATCCGGTAACATTATTGGCTGCATCATACATAGCTCCCGACACAAAATTAGCAGATGTAAAGAACGCACTTCCCTGATAACTGTTGAAGCGGAATAATAAAGCAAAACTGATTATCTCCAAAAGAACAAAGAGAAACCAGTAATTATACTTTAAAAAGAAATTCAGCAGATTTTTCATTAATACTAATTGTTCAATGTGCTAATTTGCCAATGTGCCAATGTACTGCGCTATCCATACCGCATGGCATTAGCAAATTAGCAAACTGCCTCATTAGCAAATTATTTACCGCATCAAAAAAGAGAAACGATCTACATTCTTCAGTGCAATACCGGTACCTTTCGCCACACTCAGCAAAGGATCTTCGGCTATATGGAACGGAATATTGATTTTGTCTGTCAGACGCTTGTCCAAACCACGCAGCAAAGCACCACCACCAGCCAAATAAATACCGTTCAAAACAATATCAGCATAAAGTTCAGGCGGAGTCTGTTCCAATGCACTAAGGATAGCTGTTTCAATTTTTGCAATACTCTTTTCCAAACAATGCGCCACCTCCTGATAACACACTGGAACTTCCATGGGAAGAGCAGTGATACGATTAGGCCCGCGTACAATGTAATCTTCAGGAGCATCATCTCCCAAATCAGTCAAGGCAGCACCTACATGTATCTTGATACGTTCAGCCATACGTTCACTAACCTTCACATTATGCTGACGGCTCATATATTCCTGAATATCGGCTGTCAAATCAT
>OGFY01001429.1_pt1 | contig 17467 bp, 14 predicted proteins | sample 1570951 | NCBI WGS metagenome assembly OGFY01 (sample SAMEA2581942, study PRJEB24529) | metagenome | biome: Human gut stool | place: China | collected 2011
GAATCACTGTCCGTTCCTTTGCTATGGTGGCTCATACGATGACATCTGGCAACTTTTCGGACACGTGCATACCCGAAGGAACAATACCGGAAAGGATACTTCTCGGCTGAGTATGCTTCTTCCGACACAATATGATGTCGGAGTGGACAACAACGATTTCACACCGGTTTCATTTGCGCAGGTGAAGGCAATCATAGGGAAACAGATTGAACAATCAAGGAAAGGAGAACAGCAGATACTTGAAAAATAATGAATTGCCTGTAACCAGATGGGATATGTTTTTGAGGATGAACACCTGATGAACGGATTTGATCCGGCCAGATTTATTGAAATTTAATGGACATACAGAAATGAACGAAAGAAAGATTATAGATAGAAAGTTCATTGCCGATTTAGCTAAGGAGGTCGGCTTGAATGCCTTGCATTTGGAGGCGTTGGGAGAAAGTCGTCAATGGGAGATTGTCGTTGGTGGCGATATGCTTGAACGGCTGGTTGAGATTCAGCATCGGTTCGAGCGGCTGGCCGCAATGGGCGACGATGAGTACCGGGGATTCTATATAGAAGTGCCACGGCCTACGCCGGAAGAGTGGGGGTATGCCGAGGAATTGATTACTTCGGGGGAATATGAAAGTCGGGAAGCGTTCCTTGCGGATTGGATTGCATTCAACCCTATGGAGACCAGGTGGTTCCATATCGCTTCGAGCCAATACGGAGACTCCCGGTCAATCCGTGTTACGGATCGGAAGCGGACCAGTTTTATCATTACGAATGACTCCAAGTGTACAGATGCAGAACCAGATGATACGTGGTGCAGGGAGAACTTAATCCGCCTCTTCGACTATCTGGAACGGATGATTGATGTCGTTGTCGCAAATCCCGACGGGTTCAACGATTACGTGGCGCAAAACCTGCCGTATCAGCAGCGTATAGGACGGATTGCACAAAGAGAATTTAACCGCATAGTGCCGAATTTCAAAATTGAGGTGGAAGATCGGGAAACGGCCATCAAGGCATTGGAGGACTCGGTGCATGGGCTTTCTGCCCCTCTTTTGAAAATCATGACCATACGAAAGTATTGCACCTATTTCCGCATTGCCAATGAGGTGTATGAAAATTATCACCGGAAGCGAGGATTCAGGGGGCGCATCCACACAGATCCACAGGATGTTCCTGAAGAACTGCGTGATGTGGTCTATTACAAGCGGAAGAAATTCATGGATGTGGCGGAAATGTATGACATTGACAGTCCGGATGATTTCATGCGGTTTGCAACTGACCATTACGGAGAACTGGGTCTTTCACGTCTGAATATCTTTGCTTCAAACGACCGGCAACAAGGGTGGAAAATTGTTGTTTCCAACAGTTATTCTGCCAATGCCGGATTGGCCATTGAAGTAGCTACAGCTTTGTATAAGGCCGGGGCACCGCTGCTGATATACGACGCCGAGAAGCTCTTAAGGATCCTGCTCGAAGAGGATTATGTGCGGCTAGTTCCTGACTCATATCACAATTATATGGGTTATCAGGAAGAGGGCACTGTATACGAATTACCGTGGGAATACGAATGCTCTGACGATGCTAATTCGATTCTGACCAAGGAGCAATATCAGGCGATTGTCTCACTTGCAGAATGGCTGCCGGAGGAATACGTGAAGCCCATCGCTTGACATGTCTGAGGTAATTTACGAACTTGGCATATCTCTATGCAGGGGCATATATGGGTAAACCAAGTTTTTATTCGTTTTTCTGTGATTTAATCGAATAAATAGCATTTATGGGATATAGCGAAATGCAAGACAAAAACTATCATCGGCAGGTAACTACAGATGAGGTAACTAGATAAATAAAAATCCCCATACAAATCTTACTTCGGTTCGATGCTATTTTATGATACCAAGCCATAAATGATTATCTCATTCCTTTAACGGGGGAGTGTTTTATTCTGTGTGTCTGGAGCGAGTCTTTAGATTTCCGAGTTTTGCAAATATATAGTTTTATTTGATACTTCATTTTGGAGTATATTCCTGTCAATATTGATTTCAAGAGTCGACCTCAGGTAGGACTTCTTTTCTGACTGATTCCTCGTTAGGCACGGCCAGCGCATCCTTGAAACCATCCGAAAGTCCTTCTGCAACCGCTCTATCCAGTTCATGGTGTAGATTATTGTCTAGTTCAGGTAAGTAAATATGCCTATTAGGAAGCGTCCTCGCTTCATCTCTTGATGCTTCTGTAATACCAATTTCTTTTGCATAGAAGTACAGCCTCTCATCCTAGGCGTGTTCCTCGGCATTGTTCCTGTCTCCCATACGGAAGACCTGTCTCAAATCGTCAGCCAAATACACTTTGCACCATTACGGACGTCGCTCAGTAAGTTGTAAATCAAATGGGTGTGCATCTCTGAAACTTGGCACCAGGAAACATTACGTTGAAGATGTCATCAAGCTCCTTGGGGCCATCCGAGCATATAAATCCAATTCTTGAAGCTCCTATCTCACATAAAGGTTATTAAGTATTTTATCCCAACCAGACCGCTTCCCTTTGACTTGTTATAGATGTCGAGCCCTTAGTATTGTCCTCCTTGACGGCGAGGATGACATAGAATGCTTTCGTATCAACAGGAGAATCTTGATGTGGACACAGTCAATGAGCACTACAAAATATATACGCGTAATTATCAATGCTTGAGTAAGTAAAATAGGTTCTATATTGGTGACTTATATAACCGCAAACGAAGACAGCTTCTCGTTTTTACAATGATGAAATAGATTTCCTATTAGATTAGAACTACTTAAGTGGTTGACAGTTTGATTCACTTCTTTTTTGCAGGACTAAGTTATAGAAACACAACACAACGGTTGTTTTATTGAGGCATTTGCAGTAACTTTGCAATCAAAGCTAAAATGGTATTCTAATGAACATGACGACAAATAGAATGTCACCTGTGACTTCCATATCGACAACATGTGAAACGGAACAGGATATAAAAAATTGGTTGCAATACTCACAAGGTATTGCAGCTGCCATGTCTAAACGAATGACGGAGCTCGGTTTGACACAACAGATGCTTGCCGAAAAAATGAACTGCACCCAACAATACATCTCCAAAGTATTGAAAGGGAAAAAGAACATGTCGTTGGAAACCATATGTAAGATTGAGAATGCATTAGGCATTGAGATTATCAAAGGCCTGAATACAAAAGAGTAACGGAAAAGCATAATTATGACAATACAAAGTGAAGCGGCACTAGAAGCCGGACTTATCGCCACACTTCAGCAAATGGATTATGAGTATATCCAGATTGCAGAGGAGGATAATCTTCAAGCCAATTTCAAACGGCAGTTGGAGATACACAATCGTAAGCGGTTGGAGGAGCATGGCCGTACTCAGTTTACCAACGAGGAATTTGAAAAGATACTTATCTATCTTGAAGGAGGAACACGCTTTGAAAAAGCGAAAAAACTCCGGGATCTCTATCCGCTTGACACGGCAGACGGCAAACGCATTTGGGTAGAATTTCTCAACCGTCAACAATGGTGTCAAAATGAGTTTCAGGTGTCCAACCAAATCACGGTGGAAGGGCGAAAGAAATGCCGTTATGATGTAACCATTCTTATTAACGGACTTCCATTGGTTCAAATTGAGCTGAAGCGCCGTGGAGTGGAACTCAAGCAGGCATATAATCAAATACAGCGTTACCACAAGACATCTTTTCACGGTTTGTTTGATTACATTCAATTATTTGTAATTTCCAATGGCGTAAACACACGCTATTTTGCAAATAATCCGAATATAGGTTACAAATTTACCTTCAACTGGACTGATGCTTCCAATCATCCATTCAATGAATTAGATATGTTTGCTGCGTTCTTTCTCGAGAAATGTACACTCGGAAAAATTATTGGCAAATATATAGTGCTACATGAGGGTGATAAGTCTTTGATGGTTCTCCGTCCATATCAGTTCTATGCCGTAGAAAAGATATTGGATAAAGTAAAGAATTCAAACGACAACGGCTATATATGGCATACGACAGGTGCCGGAAAGACATTAACTTCTTTCAAGGCAGCCCAACTCGTTTCCGAACTGGACGATGTTGATAAGGTGATGTTTGTTGTTGACCGCCACGACCTTGATACGCAGACGCAGTCAGAATATGAGGCATTCGAACCAGGTGCGGTGGATGGTACGGATAATACTGATGAATTAGTAAAACGTCTACAAAGTAATTCCAAAATTATCATTACTACTATCCAAAAACTCAATGCTGCCGTCAGCAAGACTTGGTACAGTAACAAGATAGAAGCAATACGCCACTCTCGCATTGTTATGATATTCGATGAGTGCCACAGAAGCCACTTTGGGGAAAGTCACAAACGAATAATGAAGTTCTTTGACAATGCCCAAGTATTCGGTTTTACGGGTACTCCTATCTTTGCGGAGAATGCGGTGGACGGGCATACCACAAAAGAAATCTTTGGGAATTGTCTGCATAAATACCTCATCAAGGATGCCATTGCTGATGAAAATGTATTGGGGTTCCTTGTAGAGTATTATCATGGAAATGAAGAGGTGGAAAAAGAAAATGCCACCCGTATGGAGGAAATAGCAAAGTTCATCCTCAATAATTTCAGCAAGTCAACTTTTGACGGGGAATTTGATGCACTGTTTGCCGTGCAGTCTGTACCCATGCTTATCCGTTATTATAAGATATTCAAATCTCTGAATCCTAAAATCCGCATAGGTGCGGTATTTACATACGCAGCTAACGGCAGTCAGGATGACGAACAGACAGGAATGGGTACAGGGCAATATGTAAGTGGTAGTGTAGGAGATGCTGACGAATTGCAGGCCATCATGGATGACTATAATGAAATGTTCGGTACTTCATTTACAACAGAAAATTTCCGGGCATACTACGATGATATAAACCTGCGCATGAAAAAGAAGAAAGCGGACATGAAACCGCTTGATCTTTGTCTTGTTGTAGGAATGTTTCTTACCGGTTTTGACAGCAAGAAGCTGAATACGCTTTATGTGGATAAGAATTTGGAATATCACTCTTTACTACAAGCTTTTAGCCGTACAAACCGCGTATTGAATGAGAGAAAAAGATTCGGCAAAATTATATGTTTCCGTGATCTGAAATCCAATGTAGATACGGCAATCAAGCTGTTCAGCAATTCCAACAACCTGGAGGATATTATAAGGCCACCATACGAGGAAGTAAAAAAAGAATACAGACAGTTGGCATCGGATTTTTTGAAAAAATACCCTAATCCAAGTTGTATTGATATTCTGCAAAGCGAAAAAGACAAGAAAGACTTTGTACTGGCATTCCGTGATATTATCCGTAAACATGCTGAAATCCAAATATATGAAGATTACAATGAAGATGCGGAAGATCTTGGAATGACAGAACAGCAATTTAATGACTACAAAAGTAAATATCTCGATATTACTGTCGGATTTATCGATACACCTGCCAGTCCATCTGTAGTTGCCGAAGAACCTGTCCCTTACGGAAATAATCAAGGATTAGAGGATGTGGATTTCTGTTTGGAACTTCTACATAGTGATGTTATCAATGTAGCTTATATACTTGAACTCATTGCTGAACTTGACCCATATAGTGCCGATTATGCAGATCGCCGTCAGCATATCATTGACACAATGATTAAAGATGCAGAAATGCGTAGCAAGGCGAAACTAATTGACGGTTTTATCCAAAAGAATGTGGATGAGGATAAGGAGAATTTTATGGTGCAACGTAAAAAAGCGGATGGCACTAGCGATTTGGAAGAACGGTTGAATCAATATATTACTACAGAACGGGAAAAGGCAGTACGCTCTTTATCGGAAGATGAGGGTATTCCTTCTGATGTATTGACTCATTATTTGAAAGAATATGATTATCTCCAGAAGGAACAGCCGGAAATCATACAAAAGGCTTTGAAAGAGAAACATCTTGGCCTGATAAAGACAAGAAAAGCATTGACACGCATTCTTGACCGTCTGCGTGGTATTATAAGAACTTTTAGTTGGGAATAAAATATGAGTGACAATAAAGAAATAGGCTATGTATATATTCTTACGAATCCGAGTTTTCGTGAGGATTGGGTTAAGATTGGTAAAAGTTCACGTCCTGTTGATGTACGCTCAAAGGAATTGGATAACACAGCGGTTCCGCTTCCATTTGAAATTTTCGCCACAATGAGAACTTCCAAGTTTAATGAAGTTGAGAAGTTGGTCCATAAGACTATAGACCGATTGACTGACTTACGTATTAGGCAAAACAGGGAGTTCTTTAACGTTGATCCCAAAGTAGCACTTGATATATTCAGAGATATTGCCCAAACTGTAGACGATGCAGTTGTGACAGAATATAAGGATAATAAACCTATTGTTACTAATGCTGAAAAGGAGGAGCAAGAAATTGAAATAGAACGTCCGAAGAAACGGGAAAGATTCAAATTCAGTATGGTTAATATTCCGGTAGGAGAATACATCACTTTTATCCCAACCAATATAAATGTAAAAGTTGCAAGTGATGATTCTATTGAATATGAAGGAAGAATATATAAATTATCACCCTTCGTAGGAACTTTTCTACCGGAAGAAAAAAGAACACCATCCAATGCCTATCAAGGAGCAAAATACTTTTCTTACAATGGACAGGTGTTGGATGATTTACGCAAACAATTTGAGCAAAAATCTATAGAAAATGATTAAAATTATAGATAGTCTATACCTTACAGAGAAAGGATGTAGTATAAAAAAACGCAATTATCATCCAGTTCATATTCGTCAAGGAGATATTGATGGTGCATGCGCTGTATATTCTTTGATGATGAATTTACTTATCTTGAAGACGATAAGTCGAGTTCAGATTGAAGATGTATACGATAATATAAAGAAGTCACCAGAAACGGAAAAGCTATTCCATGAATTTTTTGACAAACATGGTATGATAAGAGGTGGCTTTTATTTTGATCGGCTTACCAAATTAGTCAATAGGGTTTATGGAGAGGTTGTTACTGCCCAATATTCCAATATTAATGATAATTTTAGAGAAACTGATTTTTGGGAGTTAGTAAAGACAGCAATAGATGACAATATCCCCATTATTCTTGGTATGGATTTTAAAACGGGTGGTGGTCATGCTGTTCTTGCCATTGGATACGAATATGATGAAGATGGTATATTCAATGTGTTTTGTCTTGATCCCGGATATGAATGTAACCCAACATCATATTGGAATATGGTTATTGCCTTAAATCTATTCAGCGGAAAATTCAAGCATCAGTGTTTGACTAACAATTCTTATAATTGTCCTGCAGTATATATCTCTGATGCAATATTAATTACGAAAAATAAGAAAAAATAATATGAGCGAAGAATTACAACAGAAACTCCGTGACCAGCTTTGGGAGGTCGCAAACCGTTTGCGTGGCAATATGTCGGCAAGCGACTTTATGTATTTTACCTTGGGGTTTATCTTTTATAAATACCTGTCGGAAAAAATAGAGAAATACGCCAACAGTGCACTTGAAGATGACGAAGTCACTTTTAAAGAATTGTGGGATATGACCGATGCCGATGCAATGGAGTTACAGGAAGAGGTCAAAAACCAGTGCCTGGAAAATATCGGTTATTTTATAGAGCCCAAATATCTGTTTTCATCTGTGATAGACACAATCAAACGAAAAGAAAATATCCTGCCAATGCTGGAACGTTCTTTGAAACGCATAGAGGACAGTACACTTGGGCAGGATAGCGAAGAGGATTTCGGAGGACTGTTCTCTGATATAGATTTGGCTTCTCCTAAGTTGGGTAAGACCGCTGACGACAAGAATACATTGGTCAGCAATGTGCTTCTTGCTTTGGATGATATAGATTTTGGTGTGGAAGCCTCACAGGAAATTGATATTCTCGGTGATGCCTACGAATACATGATTTCCCAATTTGCTGCTGGAGCCGGAAAGAAAGCAGGAGAGTTCTATACGCCTCAGGAAGTCAGTCGTATATTGGCGGAGATTGTTTCTATCGGCCACCAGCGTCTGCGCAATGTGTATGATCCCACTTGTGGCAGTGGTTCGTTGTTGTTACGTGCTGCAAGTATAGGAAAGGCAGTATATATTTACGGACAGGAAAAGAATCCGACTACCTATAATCTTGCCCGAATGAATATGCTTCTTCACGGAATCAAGTTCAGCAACTTCAAGATAGAAAACGGCGATACACTAGAATGGGATGCTTTTGGCGATACCCAGTTCGATGCAGTAGTCGCAAATCCACCGTTCTCTGCCGAATGGAGTGCAGCTGACAAGTTCAATAATGATGACCGTTTCAGTAAGGCCGGACGACTCGCACCAAAGAAAACGGCCGATTACGCTTTCATTTTACACATGATTTACCATTTGAATGAAGGCGGTACAATGGCTTGTGTCGCTCCTCATGGTGTATTGTTCCGTGGAAACGCAGAAGGTATTATACGTCGTTTCCTCATAGAAAAGAAAAACTATATAGATGCTATTATCGGATTACCAGCCAACATTTTCTATGGCACAAGTATTCCGACCTGCATTCTTGTCTTCAAAAAATGCCGCAAAGAGGACGATAATATCCTGTTCATTGACGCAAGCAAAGAATTTGAAAAAGTAAAGACTCAAAACAAGCTTCGTCCACAGCATATACAAAAGATAGTTGAAACTTACCGTGACCGTAAAGAAATAGAAAAATACAGCCATCTTGCTTCCTTAAAAGAAGTTGCTGATAATGACTACAACCTGAATATTCCCAGGTATGTTGATACCTTTGAGGAAGAAGAACCTATCGACATCAAGGCTGTAATGGCAGAAATTAAAGAACTTGAAGCCAAGCGTGCTGAACTGGACAAAGAGATTGAGGTGTATTTGAAAGAATTGGGACTAGTTGAATAAGTGGAGGTATGTCAAAACGGTTTGAGATAAGAAACAGTACGGCAGAATTCCTTATCTTCGCTATTGAGGGTAAGGAAGATGGCATACAGGTGATGTATCAGAATGATACCATCTGGTGTACGCAGAAAGCTATGGCCATCTTATTTGATTGTTCGACAGACAACATTGGTTTGCACCTTAAGAATATATATGCCACTCAGGAGTTACAGAAAGAGGCAACTACCGAGTTTTTCTCGGTAGTTCAAACAGAGGGTGAGCGCCAGGTCAACAGGAAAACCCAGTTTTACAATTTGGACGCCATTATATCTGTTGGATATCGGGTAAACAGTATTAGAGCTACACAATTTCGCCAATGGTGCACTGCTGTCATTCGCCAATTCTCTATCCGAGGCTACGTGATAGACAAAAAAAGAATGGAAAATGGTTCTTTCATTGGTGAAGATTATTTTGAACATTTACTTGCCGAAATCAGGGAGATAAGGTTGAGTGAACGCCGTTTTTATCAGAAACTTACCGATATTTATGCCACTGCAATTGACTATAACCGTGATGCTCCGACCACAAAACTGTTTTTTAAAAAAGTCCAGAACAAAATGCACTATGCCGTACATGGTCATACTGCCGCAGAACTGATCGTGAATAGAGCCGATGCAGAGAAAGAGCATATGGGACTGACTACGTGGGAGAATGCCCCTGACGGAAAAATTGTAAAGACTGATGTAAGCATTGCAAAAAACTATCTGAAAGGCGTAGAACTGGAAGATATGGGGCGTTTGGTCAATGCCGTGTTGGATATGGCTGAACGTATGGCAAAGCGTCATCTACCCATGACGATGGAAGATTGGGCAAAACGTATAGACATCATTCTTGAAGCTGGTGGAGATGCAATCCTTTCTGATGCCGGCAAGGTTACAGCCGAATTCGCCAAAAAATTTGCTGAAACTGAATTTGAGAAATACCGTGTCATTCAAGACCGTTTGTTTAGCTCGGATTTCGACCGTTTTAATGAAGGTGACAACTTGTTGCCATTTGAAATTAACCCTGATAATGAATAGCGACTATGTCAAATAATAACGATAAAAAAATCCTTAATGTTCCAGCTTTGCGTTTTCCAGAGTTTAGTGGTGAATGGGAGAAGCACTCGTTAGGAGAAATAGGAGAAACAATAATAGGCTTAACGTACAAACCATCCGATGTAGTGGAGAATAAAGGAACCATTGTTTTTCGTTCCTCTAATATACAAAATGGAGCAATTGATTACTCCGATTTGGTTCGTGTCAATAAAACCATCAAAACGCGAATGATAACAAAAGTGAATGATATTTTGGTGTGTGCACGAAATGGAAGTCAACGATTGATTGGTAAAAATGCAATAATAAAGCAAGGAGACACCAATAATACGTTTGGTGCATTTATGATGGTTTATCGGTCTGAAGATAATCAATTTATATTTCCATTGCTTAGCACCAAAAGGTATATTTCACAAGTTGGTGAAAACCTAGGCGCACGAATTAATCAGATTACCACATCTGATTTTAATGGATTTGAATTTTATTTTCCCACTAATCACAAAGAGAGAACGAAAATATCAGAGTTGTTTCGACTATTAGACGAACGTATTGCTGCCCAAAACAAAATCATTGAGAAATTGCAATCCTTAATTAAGGGAATTGCACAGAATATTGTACATCGCAACAAGCCTAATGTACGCATATCACAATGTTTGGAATGCAGTTCTTCAACATTGCAGGAAAGTGATGTTTTGGAATGTGGTGCATATCCTGTCTATGGTGCTAATGGTGTAGTCGGTTTCCTTGATAATTATAATACCTCAAATGAAGCCATATACATTATAAAAGATGGTTCTGGTGTTGGGGCAGTTTCCTATGTTGCGGGAAAATGTTCTGCAACTGGAACATTGAATATCTTACAAGCGAAAAAAGGCTTTTCACTCCGATATCTCTATTATTTACTGAATATTTTTAATTTTGAGCCATATAAGACAGGAATGGCAATACCTCACATATATTTCAAAGACTACGGAAAAGCTCAAATCTTTTGTCCGTCATATTCAGAGCAATTAAAATACGCCAAGTTTCTGGCCACAATAGATGATAAATTATTGACAGAACAAAATGTTCTAATAAATCTTAGTTTGCTGAAGCAATACTTGCTCCGTCAGATGTTTATATGAACATTTGACGAAGCAGATACTGCTTTTGAGTAGTATAGTATTCAAGTAAGTTTTTTTCCGTTTCTATTTTCTCTGTTATACTGTTCAAAATTGCATAGATGTGTTTTTGATTATTCAACGAAGGTAGTTTTATACTTGCCTTCTCAAAATCTGCCTTGCAAAGGTTAAAACGTGTACTTCCTTGCGCAAACGGATATATAAATTTTCTAAAAGGAGTCGAAGAAACGTAGTAAGAAAAGTATGGAGGATAGGCCAATTCTTTATTATCGATGTGGAAGCCAAAACAAAAACTATTCAAAAACACTTCGTCTATTCCCAAATAAACAGAGCCAACTCCTACTTCTTCTGGCGTTTCAGAAGACAAAGTAAACAACACATCTCCACATTGAACGATATTTTGCTTTTCCCCATCGTTTATACGAACATATTGATATTCGTTCTCATTCACAACACTATTAGAATATACATTCAGATATGTTATGAATGGTTTGCCACTTCCAAAGTCTTCTGAGGATTTTCCAGACAATCCAGAATATGAATGTCCCAAATCAGAAAAAGATGTTGTTATTGCATTACCATATTGCTTATATAAAGAATCATTTAGTCCCTTAATTAAGGATTTATGGTCCAATAGTTAGTAACGGATTATATCGATGTGCGAACTTATGATTTGATAGAATAACATAAAAAAGTCCAAATTATTTGCTATATAAGGTGAAATGCCATAACTTCATGACAAAAATTAGACTATTATGATTATTGCTAAAGATTATCACATTGAAATGTTGAGTGTTGGTGCAGCTGATGCTTTCATATTGTATGTGATTGATAACCAAGATAAGGGACATCTTATCCTTATAGATGCTGGAAATTATAATGATGGGGACAAAATAATCAAACACATTAGAAAGTATTATAGCAATCCTGTTATTGATTTGGCCATTGTTACTCATTGTGATGATGATCATTATGGTGGTTTTGTTAGAATGCTGGAGAAACTAAAAAAAGGAGAGCGTGATGCGATTGGTATTGGCCAATTTTGGGTTAATGACCCTGGTAAAAATCACATTTATGTTGATGATGTCAAATATATCAACAATCAACCGGCGGTAAATAACAGAGCGAGGAAAGTCTATGATTGTAATGGACTAAATCTTTTGGAGTTAATAGACTATTTAGAGATTGATCGAATGGAAAAATTCGCTATAAGTATAAAGGATGCAAACGGGAAGCTAACAAAACCTGTACCTGATCGAGTTTTCAATTTCTTGTATATTATTGGTCCAACAAAAGCATATTACGAAGAACTCATTCCTAAGTTCAGAGATGACATAAAATATAAGGAGTCTGATAACATGTACAATGAATCAGCAGATAGCCCAACAGACGAAAGTTTAAGCCCAACATTGGATGCCGCAGATGATGATAGTTCAGCTCACAATCAAAGCAGTATGATAATTTTGTTCCAACCTCATGAAAATAAAAAATACCTATTTATGGGAGATGCAGGACGAGATGCGTTTAACCATATTCCGATGCCACATAAATTTTTAATCGAAAATATACAATGGCTAAAAGTTCCTCATCATGGTAGCAAACATAATTTAGATACAATGATGATAAAATGGATAAAACCCCAAGTTGCTTATATATCGGCAAATAGTAATGATGAGTATGCTAATAGGTGTACTATAAATGCCTTAAAACGCTCCAAATGTGATGTTTATTCAACACATTGAGATCATAGCAATTTCATACATAAACAAATTGGAGAACGAGAAGGATATTCAACAGCAACACCCTTATAGATATGAAAGACAAAAAGATTGGATTAGCTCTCTCAGGCGGTGGGTATAGAGCTGCAGCATATCATATTGGGACATTAAGAGCCTTAAACAGATTAGGTATACTTGATAAGGTTGATGTAATATCTGCAGTTTCTGGCGGATCGATTACTGCAGCATATTATGCTCTTCACAAAGATAACTATGAAGTTTTTGAGGATAGTTTTATTAATAAATTGCAGAGAGGCGTTCTTAGAACTTCGATAGCTTATCTTGTATTGTTACTTAGTGCATTACTACTCGCGTGCTACTTTATTAGTTGGTGGCTACTAATACTAGAAGTTATAATATTGTTAATATGCTGGTATTGGATTCTCCCCGTGAGCTATTTCATTGAGTATTCATATAATCGATTATTCTTTAAAAAGAAAAAACTTTCAGACTTGCCAATAAGCCCTTTAGTCGCAATAAATGCAACAGATGTTTCAAATGGAAAGTTATATACATTTTCCCAACTAAAAATGGGCAGTTATACTTATTATAAGAATGGTGATTATTCAACATCACCTTTTGATAATACGCAATTTACTATCGCTAAAGCTGTGATGGCATCATCATGTGTGCCTTTTGCATTTTCCCCTATTAAGATATCAAAAGAGTTTTGCAAGGAAGATACTCAAACGCCTATACTTATAGATGGAGGACTGTACGATAATCAAGGAACACATAAGTTAAGTACACAAAAAAGCCGATATCACACGGACTATATAATTGTCAGTGATGCCGGCAATACACAGATTAACTCAAAATGGATTCTAAATCCCATAAGTCTATTGATAAAAACATCAGACATTATGATGGCGCGTATCAAGACATTTCAGCGACAGCAAAACATATATACTAGGGCGAACCCTAATAGATATGCATATGTACCATTAGAGTGGGACATTGAAGAACGACTAATTAGGGGGTTTGTTCGAAATATTATAGATGGTAATATAGTCGAATCGTTATACTCTTGGCACAAGATATCTTCGGAAGATATTAATAACCTTACGAATTCAGACAAGGAGATATCAAAGAATGCATTTGAAAATATTGTGACAACATTAAAAAAGAGTATTGGCTGGGATCGACTTTCCAAGATATTTCCGGATAAAGAGAGTTGCAAGATGGCGAGGTCTGTAGGTACAAACTTAACCAGACTAAAGCGGAAAAAGATTGATGCTCTTATACGTCATTCTGAAGCACTTACCGAAATCCAAGTACGATTATATTTACCAGAAATCATTGAGACCCATTATGAATAAAATTACACGATTTAGAGCTTATCAGTTAGGGACACCAGGCTCCTCATTTTCTTATTCTGTCGATGATCATTTTACATTGATAGAAGCTCGGCTAACGCCCATGAGTATACGGGGTATTAGCGCAGAATTAAAACTATTAAATAAAAACGATATCAATTGTTTGCATATAACAAGTTGGGATCAGGACCATTGTGATTATGATGAGTTATCATTAATTTTAAAATATTTTAAACCTTGGAAAATAGAATATCCAGGATATGCGCCTCATACAGACAATGCAATAAAGTGTAAACAGTTAATAGAGGCTTATCAGGGATATACGGAAAGAATTTCGCCTGAGTACATCAACTCTTTATCTCCAGGTGAAGAGAAAAAATACAACAACATATTATACAATCCAATATACATTTCTGATAATAGTAATGACAATTCTGTAGTACAGTTATTTAGGCAAGGTAGATTTTCGTTGCTTAGTCTTGGTGATTGTGAAGATCCTGCTATTGCTCGCAGATTGATTAATAGTAGAATGGTAAATGAAACAGATGTGTTGATTCTTGCTCATCATGGCGCAGACAATGGTTTTACAACAAGGGAGTTAATTGATGCCATACAACCTAAAATAGCAATATGCTCATCGAATTATGACAATCAGTTCGAACATCCTGCTCAATTTATAAGAGATCTTCTATACTATTCTGGTATCACCCTATTCACAACAAAAACGGGAGATATAATTATAGAATGCAAAGAGGATAACATAGTTAGAGCATACAACCTATCCGCCGATAGCACACAAATTAGCTCTGTTAAAAATTTCGTTCCAAAACTCCTAGTGAATAATTAAGGACCTAAAATTCCTAATCAGAGGAATAAGAAATAGCCTGCTGTACTCTGATAATGGCACACCGATTAGAATCGGGGATATCTTAAAAGAGCGAGTTGAGAAAACGACGGTCAACAATCAACACGAGATTTTAAGTTCAACGGTCAAAGGCATATTCTCGCAGCGTGAGTATTTCTCAAAGGATATAGCCAGCGAAAATAATGCTGGCTATAAGGTAATCCGATTACACGATGTTGTATTGAGCCCCCAGAATTTATGTTACAATGATCATTTTGAGGTGGGAATTGTATCTCCTTCTTACAAGATATTTACCATTGCGGAGAAATATGACAAAACCTTTATCGCATCAATGCTAAAGACTCAGCGGTCCTTATATAATTACATGTTAGTGTCAGAGCAAGGTGCAAGTATAGTGAGGCGAAATCTAAATATGGAGGCATTTGAACAACTCGTATTCAAAATACCTCCATATGAAAAGCAATGCGAAATAGGAAGAACTATGTCGACCTTGCGAACTAGGCTGGCAATTACTAATGCTACTAGAATAGCCTACGGACAACAAAAGCAATGGTTGCTCAGACAGATGTTTATATAAACATTTTAGATAATAAGTAACCCTTTTGACTTTTAAGCAAGTCTAACATCCGGCTTGCTAGAACTAATTTGTCTTCAATAGCAGATGTTAGATTCACAATATTTATCAATTCTGGTTTTTCAGGGATAAACACGTTGTTATCAAGAAAGTGAGAATTCGTTATGTTAATAGTGTTTTTAGCTCCTTTCTGAATCAGACGATGTAAATAATTCTTAGTATTAATAGGGCTTTTGAAGTACAAATGCAGATACTTGCCAATGTAATCATTTTTAGGTTGATAGACTCCGTATAATGGCGACACAGCAACTGGTTTCTGAATGTGGCTACGCTTAACTATGCCATATGGAAAATCTCCAGTGGGGCTCTTGGTATAAACAATATCACCATAGTTGACAACATTGTAATGTAGGGTCTCCTTTGCAGCAAAAGATCTGCCAAGATAATCTATCTGATTGATGATCCCTTGACTAACTGATACTGAATAAACCTCATAATTTTCTGTATTTTTTATATGTCTTTCAATTAAAATATCTCGAAGAAATACATACTTACCTTTCACAAAAGCTCCCGAGCAAATCTTTGTAACAATTCCTCTGATTAAGGATTCAAGTTTCTCAATGATTTTGTTTTGGGAGGCAATACGCTTATCTATAGCTATTAACAGTTTTGCAATTTTAGCCTGTTCTTCTTTTGAGGGAATACCGATATAAACTTCATCAAAATTTCGAACGCTTATAGAAAACACTTTCGTTCCCTGAGCGATTCTTCTGATCTGTTTGTGGAACGCTTTGGACGCAAAAGCATAGCCTTTGTAGCCAATAATTGTTTGATTGGAATTGTCACGTCCGTGAATTGTATGTAGTCCTGAAACGATTTGCTGACTATCACAATTGATAATCTCAATTGCTTTGGCAACATCATTCGTATCTTCTGAAGCATCTGCAAAAGCTACATCTCCCTCTGTGAATAGTGTATATAATTTCGGCATAATTTCTTCCTTTATATATGGAAGAGTATCAAAAGATGCATCTACCATTGTAGGCAAACCTTTATGAATTAAACCATAATGTAAATTCTTGATTTGTCCATTATTATAGTCTAATTGTTCCCATGATAGAGAATTAGTCGGATAAAAATCTAAAAGGTTTGATACTTTTACTTTCTTCCACTCTCCGCTAAACTCCGGGAATCGCAAAGCTGGAACATTATGGTTTATATTTCTCTAATTATAAGAACCAATTATTAAGAAATCATGATTCATAAAACTATTAGAGAAATTGCGGCTGCATGGAAAGAGTACAAGCGGCCTTATGTGAAACAGTCCACTATGGCTGCATACGTATTGATCTTGGAGAACCATATTCTTCCAACCTTCGGGGAGGATAATTCACTTCCGGAACAGAGTGTTCAAGCTTTTGTTTTGCACAAAATTGAAAGTGGATTAAGCACTAAATCGGTCAAGGATATTCTGATAGTCCTTAAAATGGTAATGAAGTTCGGAGTGAAGAAGGAATGGATGACTTATTATGAATGGGACATCAAATATCCCCCAAGTTCAGAGAACAAAGTATTGGATGTTCTGTCCGTTACTAACCATAGGAAGATATTAAACCATATCCAAAGTCATTTTACATTCATGGGACTTGGTATTTATATCAGCCTTAGTACAGGGCTACGTATAGGAGAAATCTGTGCTTTGAAATGGAGTGATATCAATGTCACTGATGGAATACTAACCGTTAATCGAACAATAGAACGTATTTATATTATAGAAGGGGAGAAAAAGCACACTGAGCTGGT
>OGFY01001441.1_pt1 | contig 17360 bp, 18 predicted proteins | sample 1570951 | NCBI WGS metagenome assembly OGFY01 (sample SAMEA2581942, study PRJEB24529) | metagenome | biome: Human gut stool | place: China | collected 2011
GAATTTTACTGCAATAACAAGCGATGAACAATATTTCTTAAATGAAAAAGCCGTGATCAAATATAAGCAATCTCTTAAATATATTTTGAAAAAAGAAAAAGAACCTTTATCTTTGCCTTCAGTATTCTCCATGAGCAAACTACCGCAAAAGCACGTAGCAAATTAGTGGGATAATTCATGGGATATGCTTGAAGCAAAAAATATAAAGTTTTAAATATCAGCGTGGTAACTCTTTAAGGAGAATCCCAGGCGGATCACAGAACAAATCGGCAGAAATCCGCAAATCGCTGAAACTAAGACGGTTTCAGCGATTTTTGTAATACCCCTATCCGGCAGAATAATGAACGTTGTGAGGTTAAGCCGTGTGCAATTCGTGAACAGACACAGCCGTGAACAGTTTTGTTCACGATTTGAGTGTGGGATTTGTAACCCGCTTACTTTCATTATTTTTCTGCGAAGTGTTGTTCAAAAAGTGGGGCTTTGATACACAAAGTCAGGTTCAAGACCCCACTTTCAGGCGAAAATTTGGGCATACGAGTTGATTTTTAACTTTTGTTTTCGTTTTTAACTATCTAATAGTGAAAAACAGGTTGAATTTAACTCTTATGTGCCAGTTTCGCACCAATGATGAACTGGCATCAATCGTGAACAAGGCCGCAAATCGGTGAAAATCGCAGAAATTTATGGATTGCTGCCGTGAACAGTTTTTGAACGGACTGCCCTTGTTCACGGTTTTGTTCACGAATTACGGCATACCGCACTGATTGATTTGCTCTTACCTATTGTGTAATCGGGAAATAATGATTATATTTATGTAACCATTAAATCCAGAACAAATGTTACACGATTCTTATTTCACCCTATCCTTCATCGCAAGGAAAGCCCGTGCTCTCCGCAACGGGAAGTATCCAATCTTCGCCAGAATATCCGTGAGCGGTCAGGTAGCGGAGATGAACATCGGCCGCAGTGTCGTTCCTGACAACTGGGATCAGAAACGCGCCATGTCAACCGGGCGCAGCCGCCGTGACCTTGAACTGAACAAGTACATCGAGGTTATCCGTGCCCGCTTCCTTGAAATCCACAACATGCTCGTGCGCGAGGGCAAGATGGTCAATCCGAAAATCCTGCGTGACCATTTCTTCGGGACTGTCGAGAAACCGAAAATGCTGTGCGACGTATTCCGAGAAGCTAATGAACAGCACAAGGCCGAGTATGAGCGTGGCGACATGGGCAAGCCTACATACGAGCGTTGGGTGCGCTGCGTAGCCTATCTGGAGGAATTCATGCAACTCACACGAAATGTTGATGACATTCCTGTGAAGGAGGTCACAAAAGGCTTCGTGCAGGATTTCGAACACTTCCTGCGAATGAACAAGAATGCCGCCAACAATACTGCCGTGCGCTATCTCCGTTATTTGAAGAATGTGATGCAGTATGCCATCGCCAACAAGTGGGCGACTGATGACCCATTTCTCGGAAAGAGGTTCAAGCGCACTGTCGCCGACCGCGAGGCGTTGACAGAGCCGGAACTGAAACGGATGATGGAACTCGACCTGAAAGGTTTTCCACGCTTGGAGGTGGTACGCGACACATTCGTGTTCTGCTGCTTCACCGGCCTCGCATTCATCGACATCCAGACGCTCAAACGGAGCGACATCAGCACCGATGCTGAGGGCAATATGTGGATACGCAAGAAGCGCGAGAAAACTGATTGAGAAATACAAGGAGCATCCAAAGGTGATGCTCGAAGGTGTGGTGTTGCCCGTAATCTCCAACCAGCGCAACAATGCGTATCTGAAGGAGATTGCCGACCTCGCCAAAATCAACCGACATCTGACCTCTCACATCGCTCGGCACACTTTCGCCACGGTATCGCTGAACAATCATGTGCCGATTGAGACAATTTCAAAAATGCTCGGTCATGCCGACATAAAAACGACGCAGATCTACGCGAAAATGCTTGAAAGCACCGTCTATGAGGATATGGCGGTGATGCGTGACAAGTTTGACTGCGCGATGATGAACTGACAGCACTGCGCTGAAAAGAAAAATATTGGCAACCGGGTGATAATCTGGGTTGCCAATATTTTTTGTTGTGACTTTACGCGAACTTCGGTCGGTAATTGGATTGCAGGAATTGTTCTATGTCATCTTCGGCATAGAGGATTTTGCCGTCTATGCGATAATATGGGAAATAGCCTTTGTCGCGATAGTCCTGCGTTGTGCGGCGACTGACACCGAGTTTGGCGGCAAGCTGAGCATCGGTCATGAAGCGTTTGCCTCCGAGTAAGGGGTGATAACACTCCCTCAAATCCTGACATTTGGCGGTGATGTCATCGGCAATGGCATTGAAACGCGCTATGCGTGGGTCGTTGGCTGTTATCACTTCTTTCACTCGCCCTCCTTTCCAACAGTTATCAATCCGGCTACATCCGAGCCCTTGAACTGCGACAATCTGCCGAGATGAGAGTATCCGATTTTGCCACGCTCCTTGAGTAAGCGCAGTTTGCGCTCGGATATGTGGAGGAAGTCACAGGTCTGCTCTGTGGTAAGCCATTCCGAAAGTTTACGGTCACGCAGTTTATCATAAAGGGCAGATATGGTCTTGTGAAGGAAGTCTATTCGGTCGAGCATCGAAAAGAAAACCTCGCGTTCAACTTCGATAGTATCAATCATAGTGTATTGTGGATTAGTGGGTTGTAAATTGGGATAAAGTCTTAAAAAGCAGGCGGGTATCCCTCCCACCTGCCACCACTAAATCCACAATCAAATGAATTATGACTGCGATTCAGTGGCAAAGTTAGCGAATTATTTTGGGATAATAGCCTGAAAAGATTAGAATCTCCTGCGTATTCCTTTCTTTTTTCGCTGCATACGGCGACGGAATTCCTCTTCGTCGGGATTAACCGACTGACCCGGCTGGAACAGGTCAAGGCCCGGCAATGTGAAATCGCAATCTCCGCTGTCGCTGTGGGCTGATTGACTTTGCGTAGCAGATGGCGTGGGTCCGGCAGATGATGTCAATTGACCTTGCGATGCGTCTTCGTGGACAGGAACAACAGGAATAATCGGAGCTGGCTCCGAGGGCTGACGTTGCTGATTGAACCGTGCGTTGAGCGCGTTTGCCGAAAACTCTTTGCCGAGACGGGAGCCGTTCAGAGCGGTCATTGTGTCGTGGTCAACGAATGTCACGCCGTAGATGCGTCCTTCATCGGTGTAGCGGAAAACAACATCAATGTTGTGCTCTTTGAGTCTGGCAACAAAGTTGTCTTTGTCCGATGATTGACCGAAAGCATCGGCAACCTTACGTTTGGTCGGCGCAACATCAATCTTCTCCTTTGCACGCTCAAATCGTCCGTCAATCGCGGTGCGGCTTGCAAACTTGCCGAGGCGGGAGGCTTTGAGTGGATTGGCGATAACATTGCCATTATCATCGGTGGCGAAATAGACCAGACCATGATACTCGCGCCCGTTCACACGTCCGTCAGCAGTGTCACACCTCACGTTGTAAAGTCCGAGTATGGCGTTATATTCGCCCATCGTCTGGAACTTATATCGCATTCCAACCATCTTGACCGTATTGGCGACCTGTCGCTTGATGTCGCCATTCGGATCAATCTTGGTAATTGGAGTGTCGGGCGAGATTTTTTCTCGTTCCGCAGGCTTTAACCCATAGCGTTGTTCCAGCTCCCGGCATACCTTTTTATTCTTGTAAAAGTTGTTCCGGTCGGAAATGCAACGCCCGTCAGTACCGACACGCAAAGCAACGATATGGATGTGGTGGCGGTCAATGTCGGAATGCTTGTAAATCATGTAAGGCATATCGCCGAGTCCCATCATCTGCATATAATCGTGTGCCAAGCGTGTGAAATCGGTGTCGCTCAATTTATCATCCGGGTGCGGATTGAGAGAGATGTGCATCATCGGACGCTCCGTGCGTGAAGATGTAGGTATCCAGCGCATGAAATCCTCGTAGGCGCGGCGGATGTCAACCGAACCGCTGCCATCGTTATAGATTTTGTTGGTGTCCAACAGTCGGCCCTTCTCCTTGTTGATTTTCTCCCCGTTATAGGTCAAAGCTCCGTACAGGGAGTTGCCTATCGAGATTTTAGCGATCATTGCTCATCGAATTTCCGAGCGAGTACGACAATCTCGCTGTTGACTTTCACAAGCTCAATCGTCATTTTCTCCAGTTTATAGAGTGCCGACATCGCTTTCTTTTCGGTGAAATTCTCTCTCAAAGTTTTCACAACATTGTCGTAGGAAACACCGAGAGTGCGGAAAAGAGAGTTGAAAGATGACAGCTTGTCGATGAATATACGGGTGTTCTCATCTACTGTGAAAACCTTAAAAGGCTTCTGGAAGATGAAATTCTTGATGAACGCTCCCTTGCTTTCAAGGCCGGAGCGGTCGAACATGGCGAGGAAACGCGCGTTTTCCTCCGCATTGAACCGCACTACATAGCGGTTGACCGATGGGTCTGTCTTGGGGCGTCGGCCGCCCCTGCCGTTAATCTGGGTCATAATATGTGGATATTGTGGTGATAAATCGCATAGCGGTAGAAATGGCCAACGCAGTTTAATCGTTTGGATTTACGACTTTGGAGTAAATCTGTCCCCGTGGTACACGGCAAGTGTTTCGTGGCACAATCTCCGATTCGTGTGCCGGGAAACATAACTTGCAGTGTTCATGTGAACATTCTCCATACTATGAAACAGGAGGTTATGCTGTTAATGATGCCCGGTTATCATTAAAAGGAGTACTAATGGTGTACTAACCCCACAATTCATAGCTACGAGCGGCTCATAGCTCCGTTCTGCTTACCTAAATTTACAAAAAATCCGGCGCAATTCCTAACGATGAAAGAAAAAATCGTGATAGTATGCTTGAAAAATTGATGCCCTTATGCTTGTCAGGAGCGATGAACCGATGACCTCGAAATTTTTTTTGTTAAAAATTCAGCCGATTTTCAGCGGCATATCCCGGCAAATCCGGACATAGGCGGACAACCCTCTAAATACCAGCAATCTCGCTCTTTGCGTGACTTGACAAATTGGTAAATATTTTGTTTCTTTGTGTAGAGGTTAGTTCTCAGGATAGCCTTCACGGAAGTCAATTTCCTTCCTATATTATGCACTGTCCGCCTGAACTGCTGTCACGCTGCCCAACCTCGCGGGAATTTTCCAAGCCATACGGCAATTATGCTGCCTATTGGTCTGTCAATAGCCCTTCCGAACAATCTAATTGATTGATTTTGTATAGAGATTTGTTCCTGAACGGCAATGTCTTGACCTTTATATATAGCGAAGTTGCTCCGTGGCAAAGAATATTTCCACCAATTTACCTACCTATGGCTATATGGCCCTATGGCTACATAGCCGGGTGTGAGAGTACCATCACTATTTATCCACAATTAAACCCGTTTTCAAATGAATTAGTAAAACACATCATAAATTATGGACTTTTCAGAAAAGTAGATTGGGCTTTTGAGGAAAGCGAATTATCGATATATTTTGTAACTTTGCAGATTGAATAGCAACAGTTATAACACTTTCGGGTATGACTAAATTCAGAATCAACGAGGATAATCTTGAGAATTTCTTTTGTTGCTCAACTATTTCGGATAAAATCTGTGAAGGAATGGTGGAGGAGCATATGCTGGGCTTTGTCGAATCCGGAGAAATGACTTTGGTGACAAAGAACAAGAAAGTTGTCTTAAGGAATGGTGAGGCGATCTTTATCCGACGCAGCCATCTTATCACTAAGGTAAAGCGACCCAAAGGTGGAAAGCCATTCAAAGCATTGTTTTTGAAGCTGAATCTGCCTTTTTTAAAAAGCATAAGCAAGCAAATAGCATTTCAGACAGATTGCAAAGAGCGACTTGCTTCCAATACATTTCATTACTACCTGCCAGAACATCCTTTTATGACAGGATTGTTTCAGTCGCTTGATAAATATTTTACATCGGGGCAATATCCTTCTCCCATGATTGTGGAAAGTAAACTCCGGGAGGCTGTGTTAGTCATGCTCGAACTGAAGCCACAGCTTGCTCCGATTCTGTTTGACTTTGAAGAACCGTGGAAAATTGACTTTCCTGAGTTTATGGAACGCAACTATTGTCATGACTTGACATTGGAGCAACTCGCACACTATACAGGCAGAAGTCTTTCCGGGTTCAAACGTGATTTTGCAGATGCTTTTGGAGGCATATCCCCGATGCGTTGGATTGTCAACCGCAGATTGGATGCCGCTATGGAGCATCTTAAAGCCGGAATGTCAGCGTCAGAGGTATATCTGAATGTAGGTTTTAAGAACCTGTCGCATTTTTCAACGGCTTTCAAACGTAAATTCGGTATATTGCCATCCGAAATCACCCCTGCTTGAAGTATTGGGCTTTTCAGTAAAGCCAGTTTGGACTTTTAAGAATAACATGCGCTGACATACTCTGACTAACTTTGCATCGTCAAAAGATAATAGACGAAACAAAGTAAAAGTTAGAATATGAAAGATTTTAATTATTATGCTCCAACCGAAGTCGTTTTCGGGAAAGATGCCGAAAGCCAAATCGCCGGGCTTTTGAAAAAAACCGGCGCGGCAAAAGTCCTTCTCCATTACGGAGGAAGCAGTGCGGAAAAATCCGGGCTACTGGGCGAGATCAGAAAGCAATTGTCGTCCATCGGTATGCCTTTTGTAGAATTAGGCGGCGTTGTGCCTAATCCGGTACTGTCGAAAGTGTACAAAGGCATATCCATTGCCAAGAAAGAAAATCTTGATTTCATTCTTGCTGTCGGCGGAGGCAGTGTGATTGATTCGGCTAAGGCGATTGCATACGGTATGGAGTACGATGGTGACGTGTGGGATTTCTTCATCGGGAAAGCCAAGCCGACATCATGCGCCCCGGTCGGAACGGTTCTTACCCTTCCAGCGGCTGGCAGTGAGATGAGCTGCGGATGTGTAATTACAAAGGAGGAAGGCGAACTGAAACGTGCTTATGATGACAATCTTTGTCGTCCGAAGTTTGCCGTCATGAACCCTGAAAGGACATTTACATTGGGTAAATATCAGACAGCCTGCGGTGTGACTGATATAATGATGCACACAATGGAGCGATATTTCTCACACGACGATGATATGCTTCTCACTGACGGCATCGCCGAGAGCCTGCTGAAAACAGTGAAAGAAGCGGGACTTAAAGTGATGTCAGCCCCCGAAGATTATCAGACCAGGAGCCAGATAATGTGGGCCGGAAGCCTTGCCCACAATGGTCTTACCGGGTGTGGAACGACCGGTGATTTTGCCACCCACATGCTTGAACACGAGTTGAGCGCGATGTTCAACGTGGCTCATGGTGCCGGACTTGCTGCCATCTGGTCTCACTGGGCGAAATATACCCTGAACGAGAATCCAACTCGCTTCGCTCAATTCGCAGTGAATGTGCTTGGTGTCACCAACGATTTCAAATCGGCTGAAAAAACCGCACTTGCAGGGATTGAAGCCATGACGGAGTTTTACCACAAAATCGGAATGCCTACCAGTATCCCGGAGCTAATTGGGCGCAAAGCAACCGAAGAAGAAATCCGCACTATGGCAGAGAAATGTAGTCTCGGCAAGACATCAACCGTCGGTCATCTGAAGGTACTCACCTATGATGATATGGTTGCAATCTACACAATAGCAAACGAATAAGAGAGCCATGAAAAAAGCAATTATTTTCGTCATGGCAGTCATGATCACTGCGGTGGCATTTGGAAAACAGAAAGTTATGATTACCGGACACAAAGGTTATGTAGGCAAAGCTCTTGTTGCAGCGTTAGGCAATGATTACGAGATAGTCGGATATGACCTCCTTGACGGTGATGATATTCTTGATTATGACAATCTGAAGAATAAAATGGGAGGTTGTGAGGTGGTAATCCATGAAGCCGCTATTCCTGCTCCTGTTCCGGGCAAATCATACACAGACTACTTCAAAACTAATGTTGAAGGAACTTTCATTGTCGCCAAAGCAGCTGAAGAAACAGGCGTGAAACGTGTCATATATGCAAGCTCCACCACAATTTACGGCATAGAGGGTGGTATTCCGTTCTCTTACCCAATTACGGAAAATCAAAAGTTTGTATCCCAATACCTCAAAGCCGATGACCTTACCACACGGGACATAGACCTATCATACCACACAAGTAAAGTAATGGCGGAACAGATTATGGCATGGTATGGGTTGAATAAGAAGTTCCAGACAATAGCACTCCGATACGGGCCTATTGATAAGGTTATGACCGGGGCACATGTCAGTCTTGAAAATGTAGTACAAGCCACAAGGCTGGCATTGGAAAGTGACCGTGAATTTTGGTACGAGCCTTTCTCAATCGTTGACGGTGATGTTGATTTCATCAGCATTGACAAGGCTCGCAGTATGCTCGGTTATGACCCTGCTCCGGCAGATTATGACGAAAGCGTCATCATCAAACCGTTCCGTAGCCGCGTAGAGTTGGATAATCGTTATTCTCCTAAATATTAAGCATATGAGAACCGCACTGAAACTGTTTCTAAATGTTATTGCATTCTTTTGGGTGGTTACCGCCAATGCACAAGAATATCGAGGTTCCGTAATCATGGGAGCAGACCCACGGGGCATTTCACTCAAAAATGCAGTGAAAGAAGCCCTTGTAGATGAAGGTTTTGAGGTAATTGATATTACTGGAGATGAACAACAGGCATCCTACGATGTGGGTTACAACGTGGGTAAAGCCATCGCGGAACATAAATATGATTACGGATTTGTGTTTGCGGTACCGGTATGGGCGTGAACCTCGTTGCTAACAAGTTTGATGGCGTGTATTGCGCTTTATGTGAGAGTATTGAAACCGCACGGCTTTCCCGTGTCATCAATAATGCCAATGTTCTTGCAATGGGAGGATTGATCGTCACTCCTTACATTGGTCAACAGATGGCGAGGACATTTGTAAACACAGGTTTCTCCAAAGGCTTCTCGGAAGTACCACCCGAAGCTCTCATAGAAGGAGATCAAGGCCGGAAATTGAAAATCAAAGAAATAATGGAATATAATGAGAATAAGCAAAAATAATCACCCCCGAAAAATCAATAATACGCAATGTGTGCGTATGAAAATAAAAACAATAAATGAATAAAGTCCTTATCGTAGACGCGTCTGCATCAGATAGTAGGGTCATGTCAAGTCTGCTTATGCGGGCAGGATATGACCCTGTTTGTGTGGATAGCATCGAGGCCGGGAAAGTTGAGGCGGCAAAGCTGCCACCCGGCGCGGTTATCGTCACGGCAATGCGTTTGTCAGACGGAACTGCACGAGAGTTTATTAACTGGTTGAAGACCGAAGGCTACGGCTTTCCGGTAATCGCCATAGTGGATAACCTGAACGCAAGCGACTTGCTTGATGTGATGAGTGGCGGAGGCGCGGTTGATGTCATCCAACGCCCGGCACTCGACAAGCAACTTGTGGAAACGGTTGGCAAATATGCCAAACCGGAACACATCGTGCTGACGCTCGACAATCAGCTTATACCACGTGTCAGAGAGGCTTGGCAAAAGATTGAGGAAAAGATAAAGGCTATCGCCGCAACCAACGCCAATGCCATCATCTTCGGAGAAAGTGGAACCGGCAAAGAGCAGGTAGCCCATCAGATCTATCTGCATAGTTCCCGTGAGCAAAAGCCCCATACTGTTTTGGAGGCTGGTGGTGCGGCACTTGTTGGCAAACACAATCCCGACAATGAACGCAGCGAAATCTACAACCGCATCGAGGGATATTTCCACAAGTCAACCGGAGGCACAATCATCATTAAGAATGTGCATCTGCTCTCGTTTGAGAAACAATCGGTGCTGTTGCATATTCTTTCGGAGGAACATCCCGATGTTCGTGTCATCTGTACCGCCGAGCCGGATTTGTTGAGAATGGTCTCCAAAAAGACATTCCGCTCCAACCTTTTCTTCATGCTCCGTCAATCAGACATCGCAGTGCCGTCGCTGAAAGAAACGACCGAGGACATCCCCGTCATCGCCGACTTCTTCCTGAAATCGTATGCAGCCAAGACTGGCAAGCTCCGGAAGCACCTCGACGCATCAGCAATCAAGGCATTGAAACTCTACGCGTGGCCCGGCAACGTGCGCGAGTTAAAAGACATCGTCCTCTTCGCCGCATTCCATGCCAAAGGAGATACAATCACAGAGTCGGATATAGTTTTCAATCTTTCCGACACTTCGGTGACATACGACCTCAGTTTACGCAATCCACAAAGAGAGCGAGACCAAATTATCGAAGCCTACCAACGAGGCGGCAACTGGAAGCAAGCCGCAAAGCTGTTAAATATCACCGAGAAAACGCTGATAAGTCTTCGCAAGAAGTACGGAATCGACAGCAACGGTGAAATACAGTCTTGACTACCTCGCTAAAAATTAGTACCTTTGCACCATAAATCGCAAAGATTGTGATTGTAGAGTCAATCACACCGACATAATACATATCGTAACACCGCATTTTGTATCCAGTGAAAATCTGGTACATTCGAACTTGTAAGAGCAAATGCGTGATGCTTACGCTATGCACCTACATAGCGTGCCTTCACGTTCTCTTACATGGGTTTACCAGAGCCTTCACTTTAGAATGTGTTAGGCACGCTTTTTGGTATGGTGACAACTTGAAAAACACCACGCTCTGATAACCTATACTTCCACACTTGACACGATTTCATTTCCATAGTTGATATAGCTACGATAGATAGATTTTGACTGATTTGGTCAATATGACGGGGTTTACTGAATAAAATATGTGCTATTTTATTCAATACAATGGTTTAATTGAATAAAAAGAGCTATCTTTGCAGTCTAATAAGACGGCAATGAAAAATATAATCTTAAATCAAAAGACTGAACGCGATGAGCTGATGGCTCGTCCGTATCAGCAACGACATACAACGCATAATGTTGAGGAACTTCTCGCCAATCCGTTAATCAAGCTGATTACGGGGCCTCGACGCGTCGGCAAATCTGTGTTTGCGCTGTTGATGTTGCAAGGTAAGAACTTTGCATATCTGAATTTTGATGACACTCAACTGCTGGATAACTGGAATGAAGATTTGGTAATGTCTGCACTTGATACCGTATATCCCGGTTACGACTATCTTCTTCTCGATGAGGTGCAGAACCTGCCAAACTGGGATATGTGGGTAAGCAAACTATATCGCCGTGGCAAGAATTTGGTTATCACAGGAAGCAACGCAAAACTCCTGAGCAGCGAAATGGCGACATCTCTCACAGGTCGTTACTTGAAAATAGATATGCTACCTTTCAGCCTTGATGAAACAATGAGCTGGAATGACATTGACATTCATTCGCCACGAGAGGAACAGGTTGCCAAAGCCACTGTTCTCGCCGATGATTATATGCGCAACGGTGGTTATCCCGAAACCATAAAGGCAAGGGCTATCACCAAGAACTATCTCTCCACTTTGTTTGACTCCATATTGCTTAAAGATGTGGCCAAACGACATAAGGTAAGGAACACTACCGACCTGTATAACCTTGCGACATATTTACTTTCCAACTTCTGCAACCCGATTTCTTCAAATGAACTTGCCATAGAATTGGGTCTGTCAAGTGTTGCGACTACAAAGAAATTCTGCGATTATCTCGCCGAGCCTTACCTGTTCTTTTATCTTCCACGCTTCAATAACAAACTGAAGCTTATGAAGAAAGCACCACGCAAGGTCTATGTCGTGGATAACGGATTTGTGCAAAGCACGGCTTTCAATCTCAGAGAGAATCTCGGACGACTATTGGAAAATCAGGTATTCGTGGAACTTCTGCGCAGAGGCTACGAACCGGGCAACACACTATTCTACTATCGCACCCGCAACGACAAGGAAATCGACTTCGTGACCCGGCACGGCACTAAGGTAGAGCAACTGATACAAGTTTGCTACGACATGACCTCCGAGAAAACACGCAAGCGCGAACTCGACGCCCTCGTCGAAGCCTCCGAAGAACTCCACTGCAATAATCTCCTTGTCATTACTAACGACCAAGAGGAGCAAATCGAATGGAAAGGGAAAGTGATCCTAGCTAAGTCTATTAGTCAATTTTAATGAAAGTGATATGTTCATTTATTTTAAATTAAACCCTGCAAAAACGTTATAATCATAATTTCTGAGGATTATGAAGAAATCCAAAATGTATATTATATTTACCTAATGTAAATTATGGCATTGGTTCCATGATAAGCGTTCGTTTTTTCTCCTCTTTTGTCAAATCTCTAAAAAACCGTATCTCATCATGGCTACTTACTGCAATTTGCCTTTTCGATGACTCACTAAAAACCTCCAAATGTATCGAATTTCCCCTATGGAAACGATCCAAACACCAAAGCTCATCCTCTTTACCGATTCTCCTATACAGACGGGCTTTTCTATTCCCGTATTTTGTCGGTACAAACAATGAGGTGTCTGATAAAATCGTCATAGAATCATTGGGGCGAACATTCGTCTTTTTATCATAATAGACTTTTAACAACTCTAATTCTTGCAGCTTCTCAGTTAAGATTTCAACCGCATGATATGACATAATATCCTGATTACCGTCATTTTCTTTTTGTACAGTTACGATAGGTGAAGGAAATTCTGAATTTAAATTAATCAGGATAGTCGTAAATCCTAATTTCTGAGATTCATAGGAGTCCGCAACTGTTGTATTGCTAACATCTATGTCACCAATGCTATATTTTGATGCCGGATTAACCAAACGTAATTCCCTAATTGCTGTTTTATATATAGCTGAGAACGACTTCTTTCGATCCTTGTCGCGATTCAATAGTTCTGAGAATTTGGTATTTTGAGGAACTACGATAGTCAAAAAAATCTGGGGATGTATGATTGTTGAAACGGAAACACGAGGACTATTAACATTCGACAAAACCTTCAGGCATGAAATCGCATTATCGAAAGACTCCGTCCAATCGTTTGAACAAAATGCATCCAAAAACAAATCGTTTAGATAAACATTCATAAGCCTAAAATAATGTCATTATCTAATTCCGACTGGTCGAAGAAGCCCTCAGGCCATTTTTCAATCCGTCCATCGAATAGGACTTCTATCGGAATATGTTTTGCTGGATACTTTTCGTCAAAATATAATATCTTCAAATCTTCTGACTTGAATGATTCCTGTACAACCATAACGCGAGGAGCATTAATAATATGTTCGCTATGCGTTTCTATAAAAATTTGGACACCAGTCTTGGAAACAAGAGCGAGAAATTTGCTCAATATACTTTGGGCCTGAGGGTGTAAATGTGCTTCTGGATTTTCTATAATTAAAACTGAATTCGGCTCGGCCAATAGGGCCGCAACAACTATAGGCAAGACATAAGAATATCCAAAACCCACATTTGTTGGTTTATATTTACCGCTGCGGTCAGGGGCACCAAATCTAAGTGCGTACTCGTTGACTGAAGCTATATATTCCGCATTGATATATATTGGTCTAAACATCTGTGAAAGCCAAAATTGCACCTGTCCGCTTAAGGTCGGATCAATATTTTCCAAATTAATTTCGGGGAAAATATCGGGAATCCCATCAATGATGAGTTCATTTACGATATCATCCTTGTGATTATAAAAAGCACAAGCTACGTATTCACCTTTGGAACCAATATAGTTAATGTCATTGTTGAATGCATAGTGAAGTTGTGGTCCTAATCTTTCTGCGGATATAAAAGTCAATTTTTTGAACAGGTTCGTAATTTCTCTAAGATGGGTGTCATTAGATGACGAAACACCATTAACCCTGAAATCTTTTAATTTAAACACTTGTTCATTATCTCCGCCAACACTAAAGTTAAAATCGAATCTGGTATTATCACACGTAAACCCTAATGCAATTTCCTTATCTCTACTGATATCTTCGTTTTTGACATCAATTGCATTTCCTAAATTTATCATGTTGCCATTGAGGCAAAATGAATCAAAATTACCGTTCTCTTTAAGACTTTGAGCCAAGGCTATAAAAGTCTGCAACATGGTAGACTTGCCTCTACCATTTATTCCAGTAAGGAAGTTTAGACACTTTAAATCGTCAAAATCGACTTGGTCCTTAAAAACTTTGAAATTTGATATCGAAACTTTACTTATCATAATCAAGATATTGATGGGCTAATTCAAAACGTTTTTTTACTCCGCTTTTCGAACTTGTAGAAATTCGAAAACTCTCAAGAAAATCATTATCCTTAAGAAGATTGCCCAATGAACGAACTACAATACTTTTTTGTGGAAAATTTGAACATGCTTTTCCCCAGAAACAGTTAAATACAACTTCCATTACCGCAACATTAATTCGTCCACGTGTATTCTTACTAGGTATTCTAAAATTTGTTTTTCCAAAAAAATCATAAGTCAATCCGAAAGTCTGCAATGTTTTGCTTTCCAAATCTGCTATCTCTATCGAGCTCATGGCATTCAGTTTTTTCATAGCCCTTTCAAGAAACTCGTCGATGGAGCCTTGATAAGACGATACAGGCTGTATGACAAACGCAATACATCTTAGAATGGCCTCTCGTGCTTTCATCCTATTATCGCTGATGCCCCCATCAACGGCACTCTTGAAAATATCAGAATTAACGACCCGTTTAAGAAAAGCCGTAGCATTCCCAATAAAGACACAATTACGAACCTCTTGTCGCTCCAATTTGGTTCCTCCGGTATTTATCCTATTAAATATATCATATACGGCAGCCATTGGAACCGATACTCCCAGGACATAAAACATTAGTTGTTTATCTTCGATTTTAGTTGAGATGGTGGAATCCCATTTCTCCAAATCATGAAATGTCTTTTCATTCAGCTCGGATAATGCCTCGAGGTCACAAAGTGCGAATTTATTATTCAGATATTCAGATAACGCCGTTGTGCGTTGCAATCCGTCGATAATAACCATGCTTCCATCCGAACGTTTTTTCATATAGAATGGAGGTATTGGTATCTGAAGAATGGCAGATTCGATAAACCTGCTTTTTTGTTTTGGCTTCCAAACTATATTTCTTTGGAAATCAGGATTCATTTGAATCTTTCCCGATTTTATCTTTCTAAGATATTCAAATACAGAGAACTTGTCCTCACTAATATCAAGAGTCTCTTTATAATTCAACGGATATATACTCTCGCGGTTTTCCAAATCGTCTGCAATATCGTCGATAAGAACATATTTATCATTCTTGCATCGAACTTGATTCAAATGCTCAAGCCATGCCAAAATTACACGTATATCATTAGTGGCAATCCTATTCTTCAGACTTGAAATAAGTTCCAGAAGAGATTTCCCGCCGTCGCCAATACATTCTGTTATCAGTTTTGTATCGTCCAAACTATCCATATAGGACAAAAAGGAACGTTCTCGAGTAGATTCGTCAGTTAAATCAAAATAACCACATGGCTCAACAATAGAGTTGGAGACCTGCAAGAATTTATGATCAATTAGAAACCGATAGTAAATGTCATTTTCCATTTCACTATCATAATCTGAATTGACTACTTGACAGTAGATACTGAATACCCGACTCAGATCTGGTATATACGGAATTTTTGCATGAGGAGTCATTGAATCCATAACCATTATTTTAGCTACAAAATTAGCAATAAAAATCCGAACAATCACCATGTTCGCGTATATTTTACTCCACATATATGCGTCTTCAACGTCCAAGCGATCGAATAGAAATAGAATACGTGTATTTTTAACGACCTGAACCATTGATTATCCGAGAAAAAGAGCTAACTTTGTAAATAACCTGATGGCATAATCGGGAAGGACATTGAAATAGTGCCGTGTGCAATTCGTGAACAACGGAAAGTGCGGCATTGCAACAATCAGAATACTACTTAGTTAAAGCGATATTCCGCAGCTCCAGGCGGATCACATAGGAACAAAGCCAAACGGCGACAAAAAAGAGACAAGTCCTACAATATCAACGTATTGTAGGACTTTTTTTCATGTTTTAGTCTTGCTTGAAAGACAGAAAAGGGTCACGAAAAGACACGGTTGAGTATCCAATTCGTACCCCCTACCCCAAAAAACAAAAAGGGGGTACGATTGTCGGAAATTGTCTTACTTTTGGCGTGATTTGTCTACCCTCTATTTATCTCATATTCAGTGATTAAAATTAGTTTTGCAATCTAAAAGAAATGAGATTATGAAGAATGAAAAAAGTACCTTCAGCGTATTGTTCTACCTGAAAAAAGACAAGATGAAAAAGAATGGTTTAGTACCTATTCATGCCCGCATCACAATTAATGGCAAACAAACCCAATTCAATACCAAGTTAGAAGTCCAAGAAAGCAACTGGCAATCCGGCAGAGCCATAGGTAAATCAATGGAGATACAAAGGCTTAATTCCATGCTGGACGACATCAAAGCGAATATCCGTTCCCACTTCCATAACCAGCTTATTCGGGATAGCTATGTTACCCCCGAAAGTGTGAAAAACGCCCTTTTAGGAAAAGAGGAAGAAGCAAACACTATTCTAACGTTCTTTGAACAGCATAATGAGCAATACAAGAAAAAGGTCGAAGCAGGAGAAGCAACCCCGAAAACGTACAGCAGATACGAACTAACAAAGCTACGAATAGCTGAATTTCTAAAGGATGAATATCGGGTATCGGATATGCCTATCCGCCAAATCAGCAAAGTGTTTATCGAGAACTTCTACCTATATATAATAAAGAACCACGACTGTTCACCTAATACAGCGATGAAGTTCATCCAGCGTTTCCGCACGGTGATAAACTTCAAGGTACAGGATTGATAACTACTGACCCATTCGCCAATTACAAGCTAAAATTCGAGTACATAGAAAGAGGGTATCTTGATAAGGACGAGATAAGCAGGATATGTAATAAGGATTTCGCATCTAAACGACTGGAACAAGTACGGGATATTTTCATTTTTAGCTGTTACACCGGGCTTTCGTATGTGGATATATGCGAATTAACCCGCAATGATATACGATTGGCATTCGATGATAATTTATGGATTATAAAGAAGCGTCACAAAACCAAAGTAACATCTAACATCCGTTTACTGGATATTCCCAAAGCTATTTTAAATAAGTATGAGGGAAAACTAAAGGGTGATATGTTACTACCAGTTATCAGTAATCAAAAGATGAACGATTATTTGAAAGAAATTGCCATAGTATGCGGAATTGACAAAAACGTCACCTTCCATGTTGCCCGGCATACATATGTATCTAAAGGAACAATCAAATCTCTGCGATCAAAACTTTCCCAAATCGACCTCCGAATCCCGACGAATCATCCAACGCAAAAACATATTCAGTT
>OGFY01001443.1_pt1 | contig 17314 bp, 17 predicted proteins | sample 1570951 | NCBI WGS metagenome assembly OGFY01 (sample SAMEA2581942, study PRJEB24529) | metagenome | biome: Human gut stool | place: China | collected 2011
GCGGTTGCCGGAGTTCCAGGACATCGTCCGGCGGCGGGAATGGGTGTCGGAGCTGCCTATGCGGTCCATTTACGGCAGCCGCATCACGGTGCTGGGGGCCGGGGACATCGGCACCAACTTCGCCCGGCGGGCCAAGGCCCTGGGAGCGGGACACATCTGCGGCGTGTCCCGCAGCGGCCGGAACCCGGACCCCGCCTATGACCGGATGCTGCCCCAGGAGCAGCTGGACCAGGTGCTGCCGGAGACGGAGATCCTGGTGATGGCTCTGCCGTCGGTGGCGGACACCGTAGGCATCCTCAGCCGGGAGCGCATTGCCCTGCTGCCCCGGGACGCCATTGTGGTGAACGTGGGCCGGGGCACCGCCATCGACCAGGAGGCCCTGATGGAGGCCCTGAACGCCGGGCGCATCGCCGGGGCGGCCCTGGACGTGGTGGTGCCGGAGCCGCTGCCCAGGGAGCACCCCCTGTGGAGCACCCGGAACCTGCTGCTGACGCCCCACATTTCGGGGAATATGTCCCTGGGCTACACCTGCGACATCAACGTGGACATGTTCTGCCGGGATCTGGAAAACTACGCCGCCGGCCGTCCCCTGGAGCACCGGGTGGACCGGAAGCGGGGCTATTAAAAGCTTGTCCAAAAAGGCTTGCAAGCTGAGCAGGGCCGCCCGGAAGGGCGGCCCTGCTGCTTTATATTACTGCTTTGACGCCTGCTTCATGGACAGGCTGATGCGGCGCTTCTTTTCGTCCACCTCCAGGACCGTCACCTTTACCACGTCTCCCACGGACACCACCTCCGACGGGTGGCGGATGAACCTGTTGCAGACCTGGGAGATGTGGACCAGGCCGTCCTGGTGGACGCCGATGTCCACGAACACGCCGAAATCCACCACATTGCGGACGGTACCCGTCAGCACCATGCCGGGGGCCAGGTCCTTAATGTCCAGCACGTCCGTTCGCAGAATGGGGGCAGGCAGCTCGTCCCGGACGTCCCGGCCGGGCTTGGCCAGCTCCGCCGCCACGTCCCGCAGGGTGGGCACGCCGATGTCCAGCTGACGGGCAACGCTTTCCTCCCCCAGGGCCTTGATCTTGTCCGGCAGGTCCGCCAGCCTCCCGGCGGACACATCCGCCAGCGTATAGCCGCACAGGGCCAGCAGTCCCTCCGCGGCGGCGTAGCTCTCCGGATGGACGCCGGTGTTGTCCAGCACAGACTTGCTCTCCGGCACCCGCAGGAAGCCCGCCGACTGCTGGAAGGCCTTGGGCCCCAGCTTGGGCACCTTCAGAAGCTGACGGCGGCCGGTGAAGGCGCCGTTTTCCTCCCGGTATTTCACGATATTTTTGGCGGTGGCGGCGTTCAGGCCGGACACCCGGCCCAGCAGGCTGGCGGAGGCGGTGTTCACGTCCACGCCCACGGCGTTGACGCAGTCCTCCACCACCCCGGACAGCGTCTCGTCCAGCCGTTTCTGGGGCATATCGTGCTGATACTGGCCCACGCCGATGGCCTTGGGGTCGATCTTCACCAGCTCGGCCAGGGGGTCCTGGAGCCGCCGGGCGATGGACACGGCGGAGCGGAGGTTCACGTCGTACTGCGGGAATTCCTCGGCGGCGAGCTTGCTCGCCGAGTACACGGACGCGCCCGCCTCAGAGACGATCATGTAACTCACGTGCGCACTGCCCTCGTTCACCTGACGGATGAGCTCGACGGCCATCTGTTCAGTCTCGCGGCTGGCCGTGCCGTTGCCGATGGCGATGTGCTCCACACCGTGCTTTTTGATGAGCGTTGCCAGCGCGGCGATGGCTTCATTTTTCTGCCGCTCGCCGTAGGTCGGGTAGACCACGGCGGTATCGAGCACCTTACCTGTGCCGTCCACGACGGCGACCTTGCAGCCCATGCGGTAACCGGGATCAAGGCCCATCGTGACCTTGCCCTTGACCGGCGGCTGCATCAAAAGCGGCTTTAAGTTGAGCGCAAACTGGCCGATGGCACCCTCGTCTGCCTGCTCAGTGAGCTGATTTCGCACCTCGCGCTCGAGCGAGGGGAAGATGAGACGGTCGTAGGCGTCCTCGGCGGCGGACTTGACGAATTCCATCGCGGCGGAGCCGGGCTTCACGACCGCGCGGCGCAGCAGCGGGAGCGCCTGCTCACGGTCGAGCGTGATGGAGACCTTCAAAATGCCTTCTTTTTCACCGCGGTTGATGGCGAGCACCTGATGCCCCTGCAAGCGGGCAACGGACTGCGTAAAATCGTAGTATAGGCGATAGACGCTGTCGTCCTCGGCCGCGGCCCTGCTCACAAGCTGGCCCTGACGGGAAATGAGCGCGCGAAGGCTCTTGCGGATGGCGGCGTCGTCAGAGATCTGCTCAGCGATGATGTCGCTCGCGCCCTGCAGGGCGTCCTCGACCGTCTCGACGCCCTTTTCGGGGTCGACAAAGTCGCGCGCGGCCTCCTCGGGCCGCGGGCAGTCTCGCTCCTGCGCGAAGAGCAGCGCGGCGAGTGGTTCAAGGCCCTTTTCCTTCGCCATCGTGGCGCGGGTGCGGCGCTTTTGCTTGTAGGGGCGGTAGAGGTCTTCGACCTCGGCGAGCGTTTTGGCGCTGTCGATGGCGGCAGTGAGCTCATCGGTCAGCTTGCCCTGCTCGTCGATGGACTTTTTCACCGCTTCGCGGCGCTCTTCAAGACCGCGGAGGTATTGGAGGCGCTCTTCGAGCGTGCGCAGAGAGGTATCGTCCATTGCACCGTGGAGCTCCTTGCGGTAGCGGGCGATAAAGGGGATGGTGTTGCCCTCGTCGAGCAGATGCACGACGTTTTCAACGTGCCGGGGGTCTTTGCCGAGCTCGGCAGCAAGGGCCTGAATGAGATCCATAAAATGTTCCTTTCGTATATCGGGCGCCGAAGCGGCGCGGTCAAGTGAATCAGCAATGTCCGCCCGAAAGCGGGCGGAACGCAAAATTTATTATACCGCATCGCGCGGCGATGCGCAAAGCCTTTTGCGCAGAAAAAAGGCGGAGGATCGGCGCGACGGCTGGGGCTTTACATTTTGCCGCTTTGGCGGTAAAATACGACGCAGCGTTCAAAGGCATCGAATGCTTCGCTTTGCCGCTCAAAGGCGGCATTTTTCAGCAAGAGAAGGAGAAAGCAAAATGCAGAAGAAAAACAACAAAGGCGTCATCGCCCTCATCATCGTGCTTGTGCTGGCGGCTGCCGTGCTCGTCATTTGGCAGACAAACAAGCCGGAGACGCAGCAGGGCGGTAAGGAGATCACCATCAACGTCGACCACCTGAACGGCGATGACACGACCTTCACCATCCACACCGACGAAGAGTACCTGCGCGGCGCGCTCGAGCAGGAAGACCTCATCGAGGGCACAGAGAGCGAGTACGGCCTCTATGTGCTGACTGTGGACGGCGAGACCGCCGACGAGAGTGAGCAGCAGTGGTGGGGCTACAGCGTGAACGGCACGTTTGCCGAGCTCGGCGTGGACAGCCAGCCCGTCGCGGACGGCGATGTGTACGACTTTGTGCTGAATGTCGGCTGGTAAGTCCGCAAGACTCAGCATCCGCGAGATCGCGGAGCTGTCGCTTTTCTGCGCGCTGATGGTCGCGGGCAAGGAGTGCCTGCGCCTTATCCCGAACGTGCATCCCGTCACGCTGCTGCTGCTTTTGGCCACGGCGGTGTACGGGGCGAAGGCGCTCTATCCGGCGTTCGGCTTTGCCCTGCTCGAGATCGCGCTCTACGGCGCGGGGCTTTGGAACCTGATGTATCTTTACGTCTGGCCGATCGTCGTGCTCGCTGCGCTGCCGTTTCGCAGAAGCGAGAGCCGCGCATTCTGGGCGGCCATCGCGGGGCTGCACGGGCTGTGCTTCGGCGCGCTGTGCGCCATTTCGTATTTTTTTATCGGCGGATGGCAGATGGCGTTTTCGTGGTGGGTCTCGGGCATCCCGTATGACGTCATCCACTGCGTGTCAAATACGGTCCTCGTCTTCGTGCTCTTCCCGCCGCTGCGGCGCGCACTGGAGCGCGCGAAGAAAACGCCGGGCGGAAGAGAATAGCAAAAAGCACCTGCCTTCGGGCTGTGTGCTCGTAAGACAGTAATTCTAAAAAATTGCTATTTTACGGCATCTGTCGAACAGGATTGGGAAACAAACGAACATACGGCATTCAGCTTCGGCTGAGTGCCGTTGTTTGTTTTTGGGGCGAAATACTCTATTTTTGCGCTCTGTATGGCAGGGATAGTGAAACGGTGAAATAGTTGACATTTTCGTAGTAAAACCCTTATGAAACAGCGAATCACGCCATAATGAACCCTGTTTACCGCTGAGTACGGTTATTTGCGATTATGTGGAAAACCCACAAAACAGAAAAGTCAATAGTGGTGTATTTTGATGCAAAGTACGTTGAACCCCGAAAAATCGCCCAATCGACTTTGGCTCATAGAAGAGTTACACTTTAATGCGATAAATTTTTGAAAAATGACACATCTTCGTGTTATAATGCGTGTACACAATAAGCGTGAATGGAGGTAAGGCAGATGAAAAAGTTATTGTCTTGTGCGTTCAATATGGATAGCGGTTGCGTGGAGCTGAAGTTTAACGATGGCAGTATGATTGCTATTAACTGCACCGCCGTCGAAAACGAAGTTGCCGACAATATGTATCAGCGGTCAGAGCTTGACTATCTTATCTACAATGACCCGTTGGCGTATGCCAACCTCGTTTTGAATGGTAACCCAGAGGCGTATCTCAAATCTGTTACTGAGTACAAGCCTTTGGACTAAAGCTCGGTATACCAAACACCGGATTAAGAATGGACTTTGAGAGAAAGTGAGGTATAACAATATAAAACAGATTATTACTATTCAGCACACGCAATCAATTCACCACACAAATGGTATGGTGGGTTCTTGGACAGATTGGGATCTTTCTGAATTAGGCATTGAACAGGCTGAAAGAATAGGGCAGAAATTAGCGAAGCAGTTATCCGGTCACAAAATTGTTATGTATGCTTCCGATCTTCTGCGAGCAAAGCACACCGCTGAAATTGTCGCAAAGCATATGGGAATCACACCTAATATTAGAACGGAACTTCGAGAGCGCAATTTAGGTAAATGCGTTGGCAAATCTGTTCAGTGGCTTCGTGAGAACATTGAGGTTCAAGAGAAAACCATCGATGACAGGATGTTTTCTGATGCTGAGAGTAGACGAGACGAATGGAATCGCTTAAAACCTCTTTTTGACGAGATAATGGCAAGTAATGATGAGTGTATCATTGTAGTATCACATGGCGATTTGCTGAGCGTTTGGAATACGATGTTCCTCGGAATGGATGTGGAAACGCTGAATCAGTTTGAACTTTTTGGTATGGCAGGCGGCGTTTCTTTCATGCTTCAAAACGATGAGGGTAAGCGATTTATCAAGAAAATGAGCGATTTGTCTTATATGGCAAATCAATTCATATGAGAAAAGCGTGAGGTATAAATAAAATGGACTTTGAACAACTTGCAAAAATAGAAAATGAGAGTGAACGTGTAAACAGAACCTACGATATATTCAACGAGGATGCAAGGCTCAATCATTCCAAAGCCGCACGAGTTGAATTTTTGACTACCGTTCACTACATAGAAAAATATTTGAAAGATGGCGACAAGATACTCGACATTGGCGCAGGTGCAGGTGAATACAGCCTCTACTTTGCTCGTAAGGGTTATGAAGTCTCGGCTCTTGAACTTGCCGATGCCAATATTGCCGCATTCAAAAAGAAACTGACACCCGAAGATAAAATCGATCTTGTTCAAGGCAATGCCCTTGACCTCTCTCGATATGCAGATAAGTCGTTTGATATTGTCCTTCTGTTCGGCCCGCTTTATCATTTGAAAAATGATGCGGACAAACAGAAATGTATCAGCGAAGCAAAGCGTGTCTGCAAGGACGGCGGCAAGATCTTCTTCGCTTTTATTTCCAACGATTTTGTTTTCCTTACCGAGTTCGGATACGATGTGAATTATTTCAGCAACGGTGATTACGATAAGGAAACATTCAAGCTCAACGACTTTCCGTTTGTGTTCCATACGGTTGGTGCTGCGAGAAAACTTCTTGCAGATGGCGGTATAAATATCTTACACGAGGTTGCATCCGACGGAGCAAGCGAGCTTTTGGCGGCAAGGATCAACGAAATGAGCGACGAGGACTATACGCAGTATCTTCGCTATCACTTCTACATCTGCGAAAAGCCGGAACTGCTTGGTATGACCAATCACTTGCTGTTCATGGGAGAAAAGAAATGACCAAAATCCAATATGAAAACTTAACCATCCGTCAAGCCGAGGTTGCGGATGCAAAGCAGCTTGCCGCTTGGTGGAATGATGGTGCTGTGATGGCACACGCAGGCTTTCCTAACGGCTTGGGAACAACCGAGGGAGCGTTCCTGCACTGCTGCACGTTTGAAAACTGGGAGATCGGCGCTTACGGCGGCCTCGGCAGCTGGGTCAACGCCACGGGCTGCACGTTCCGCGGCAACGGCGTGGGGCTGTGGCTCGACAACCGCGGCGGCGCGACGTGCTCGGGCAGCTACTATGGCGACAGCGTGTACGAAGACAACGGCACCGCCGTGCGCATCGCCGCAATGCCGGGCACGGAGACGCTGGATTTCAATAACTGTGTGTTCCGTGGCAACGGGGTAAACGTCGAAAACACGGCGGGGTATGCCGCCGACCTCTCGCAGATCGTAACGGCGGACAATTAAAGAGAAAAAGGAGGAAACGCGGCGTTTCCTCCTTTCTTGTGTTCATTCAGATGTTCAGCACAAAGTGCTCTTTATGATAGTCCAGCAGGCCTTCCTTTTTCATCTTGCCGAGCTCGAGCGACAATCCGCTGCGCTCAACGGCGAGAAAGTCCGCGAGCTGCTGGCGGGAGAACGGGATGTCAAACTCGACCGCGCCGCGCCGCTGCGCCTCGGCGGAGAGATAGGACATGAGCTTGGCGCGCGTCGTGCGCTGGGCGATGTGCGTGAGCTTTTCATTGAGCAGCAGGTTTTTTCCCGCAAGGTCACTCAGAAGGTTTCGGATGATGCGGCTGTGGTGCGCGCAGGCGGAGGGACAGACCGTCAAAAGGCGCTTGACGTTCAAAAACAGCACCGCCGTCGGCGTTTCGGTCACGACGCTCACGTTGGAGACACTGCTCGGCGCACAGGCGAAGGCCGCGGCGTAGGTCTGCCCCGGTGCGGTGCGGGAGAGAATGTTGCGGTTGCCCCAGATATCCTCCTGCACGATGAGCGCGCAGCCGGAGAGCACCATGCCGATCTCCTCGACCGTGTCACCGGGATGAAGGAGAAAGACGTCCTTGGGAAATTGCTCGGTCTTCGCCGCAAGGCAGGTGAGCATCGCGTCAAGTTCGTCCTCCGTGACGCCGGAAAAGAGCGGCGAGGCGGCGAGAATGGGAAAAAATTCTTTCATGAAAAATCGCCTTTCGTTGAAAATTCAACCGACTTGCTGGCCGCATTCTACTATAATACGCTTGAAAACGCAAGGAGGTATTGCAATGAAACGGAGAATCATTGAGATCGATCAAAATAAATGCAACGGCTGCGGCGCCTGCGCCGCGGCGTGCCACGAGGGCGCTATCGCCATGGTAAACGGCAAGGCGCAGCTGATGCGCGACGACTACTGCGACGGCCTGGGCGACTGTCTGCCGACCTGCCCGACCGGCGCGATTTCCTTTGTCGAGCGCGAGGCCGCGGCCTACGACGAGCAGGCGGTGCTTGAAAACAAGCAGAAGAGAATGCAGAAGGAGGGGATGACACTGCACCACAGCTGCGTCGGCATGCAGCTCAAGACCTTTGCGCACAAGGCGGCATCTGAAACGGCGGCTCCTGCTGCGCAGGAGAGCCAGCTCTCCCAGTGGCCGGTGCAGATCAAGCTCGTGCCCGTGAACGCGCCGTATTTCTCCGGCGCAAAGCTGCTCATCGCGGCGGACTGCACGGCGTACGCCTACGCGGCCTTCCACGAGAAATTCATCAAGGGCCACATTACGCTCGTCGGCTGCCCGAAGCTCGACAGCGTGGATTACAGCGAAAAGCTGACCGAGATCATCGCAAAAAATGACATCAAGAGCGTGACGGTCGTGCGCATGGAGGTCCCGTGCTGCGGCGGGCTCGAGCACGCGGCAAAGACCGCGCTGCAAAATAGCGGTAAATTCATCCCCTGGCAGGTCGTGACGATCTCGACGGACGGGAGAATACTGGATACGATTTGAGTCATCCTATGATCGATAAGACCACAGAATGAGGAGGATTTTTTCGGTGGACAACAAGATGTTTTGTTTTCAGTGCGAGCAGGCGGCGCACTGCACGGGCTGCACCGGCAGCGCGGGTGTGTGCGGAAAGAGTGCCGAGACGGCAAATTTGCAGGACGAACTGACCGGCGCGCTCATCGGCCTTGCCCGCGCTGCGGACGGCAGCCCCGGCGTGAACGAGGGCACATGGAGCCTCATCATCGAGGCGCTTTTCACCACGCTCACGAATGTGAACTTTGACGCGGCGGCCATCCGCGATGTGACTGCACGCGTGAAGGCGGAGAAGAGCCGTCTTGTGCCGGACTGTGCGTCCTGCATGTCGCCCTGCGGGCACAACAATGACTACGATGTCTCGCGGCTCTGGACGGCGGACGAGGACATCCGCAGTCTCAAGTCGCTTATCCTGTTCGGTATCCGCGGCATGGCGGCGTACGCCTACCACGCGATGGTGCTGGGCTATACGGACGGCGAGGTCAACCGCTTTTTTGCCAAGGCATTGTTTGCCATCGGCGAGGACTGGGGCATGGATGACCTGCTCCCCCTTGTGCTGGAGGTCGGCGAGAAAAACTACCGCTGCATGGCGCTGCTCGACAAGGCCAACACGGAGACCTACGGCACGCCAGAGCCGACCACCGTGCCGCTGACGGTGGAAAAGGGACCGTTCATCGTGGTTTCCGGCCACGACCTGCACGACTTGAAGCGCCTGCTCGAGCAGACGGAGGGCAAGGGCATCAACATCTATACGCACAGCGAGATGCTGCCCGCGCACGGCTACCCGGGCCTTAAAAAGTATGCCCATCTCAAGGGCAATTTCGGCACGGCGTGGCAGAACCAGCAAAAGGAATTTGCCGACATCCCTGCGCCCGTACTATTCACCACGAATTGCCTGATGCCGCCAAAAGCGAGCTATGCCGACCGCGTGTTCACTACGGCGGCGGTCTCGTATCCGGAACTCAAGCATATCGGCGCGGACAAGGACTTCACGCCGGTCATCGAAAAGGCGCTGGAACTGGGCGGCTATGCCGAGGATAAGGCGTTCACCGGCATCAACGGCGGCAGCACGGTCACGACGGGCTTTGCCCGCGGCGCGGTGCTGGGTGTGGCCGACAAGGTGGTCGAGGCCGTCAACTCCGGCCGGATCCGTCACTTTTTCTTAGTCGGCGGCTGCGACGGCGCGCGCCCCGGCAGGAACTACTACACGGAATTCGTTAAGCAGACGCCGCCCGACACCATGGTGCTGACGCTGGCCTGCGGCAAGTTCCGCTTCAATGACTTAGATCTTGGCACGGTGGCGGGGCTGCCGCGCATCCTGGACATCGGCCAGTGCAACGACGCTTACAGCGCCATCCAGATCGCGCTGGCGCTCGCCGACGCCTTTGGCTGCGGTGTGAACGAGCTGCCGCTTTCGATGGTGCTCTCGTGGTACGAGCAGAAGGCGGTGTGCATCCTGCTGACGCTGCTGTATCTCGGCATCAAGGACATCCGCCTCGGTCCGACGCTGCCGGCGTTCCTCTCGCCGAACGTGCTCGACTACCTTGTCAAGAACTTTGGCATCGCGCCCATTACGACGCCAGAGGAGGACCTGAAGGCTATTCTGGGGTAAAACTGAAACGTACCTGCGGGCATTTTGCCCGCCGGTATTTTTTGCAGAGAAAGAAACGCAAAAATTAAGCGTGACTTTTGACGCGAGATCTGATAAAATAAAATAACTTTGCGCAACAGAGGGGAAAAGAGAGAAATCAACAGGAGAGATCAATGAAAAAACAGTTTGACCTCAGCGCCGCGGCGCTGCACATTTTAGCGATGGCCTTCATGCTGCTCGACCACCTGTGGGCGACGCTTTTTCTTTCGCAGGAGTGGATGACCTGCGTGGGACGTCTCGCGTTCCCCATTTTTGCCTTCATGGCGGTGGAGGGCTACTTCCACACGCACAGTTTCAAAAAATACGCGCAGCGGATGCTGATTTTTGCGTTGCTGTCGGAAATTCCCTTTGACCTGATGTACGGCGGCACGTGGTTCTACCCTGTGCACCAGAATGTCATCTGGACGCTGCTCATCGGCCTTCTCGGCATTCGGGCGATGGAGGCCGTGCGGGAAAAGGGGAAGACATGGCTCTATCTTCTGACTTGCGTTGCGGTCACGGTGCTGGGCTTTGCGCTCGGCACGCTCGGCATGGTAGATTATTACCGCATGGGCGTTTTGACTGTGTTTGTGTTCTATTTCCTCCGCGGCAGAGAGTGGTGGAAGCTGCTCGGGCAGATCGCGGCGCTCTATTGGATCAATGTGTCGCTCATCGGAGGACAGATTTTCCCGATCGAGCTTTTCGGACTGGAGTTTGAGGTCTGCGAGCAGGGGCTTGCACTGCTCTCGCTCGTGCCCATCTGGCTCTACCGCGGGCGGCAGGGACACCACAGCAAGGTGTTTCAGTATGCCTGCTACGCGTTTTATCCGGTACATATGCTCATCCTCGGCCTTATCCAGCTGTCTCTGTAACAGAATACGAAAAAAGCGCTGCGCGAAGGCCGACTCCGCATAAGAAAACATGCGGTTTTGCCTGCGCCTTTTTGGCTGAAATACAACTGAAAAAATCTCCCCATACGCCAGTATGGGGAGATTTTTTCAGCTGATTTCATCTCAAAAATTCATTGGCAAAACTGCTTTGCACCGAAAAAGAGCAAATTTTGTGCGGAGCTGAGGCGCGACGGTGCGGGCATGCTGACGCATGGCAAGACGGCGCAACGAAGGAGTCCGTGCAAAATTTGCCTTTTACGGCGCATGTTTTCTTATGCGGAGTCGGCCAAAGGCGGCGCTTTTTCGCGCTCTTTTCGGAACGTTCACAATTTGTTTATTGACTTTGCAAAGGAAACAACTATAATGATGACGTTCTAAAATTAGAAGATTATCATTCGATGACGATGAATGATCGCGTCGCCGTCCGAGGGTAACGGAAAGGAGCCGACATGATACCGAAAGGACCCGTACCGGGAAGAACGATCTTCAGCCACGCCAACAAGATGACACAGGCATATCACATTATGTTAACTCCACTGTGCAAGGAGACCGGCCTGCCGCCGCTGGCGCTGGACATTCTGCTCTTTTTCGCCAACAATCCCGAGCACAACACGGCGAAGGACATCTGCCGCATGCGCGGGCACAAACCGGGTATCGTCTCCGTGCACGTGGAAAGACTGGTGAATGACGGCCTTCTTGAGCGGCAGGAGATGCCGGGCGACCGGCGGCAGACGCGGCTTATCTGCACCGAACAGGCGCAAGCGCTCATTGAGCGCGGACGGCAGGTGCAGTGGCAGTTCGGAAGACGTCTGCTCGAGGGCATCCCGGAGGAGGATCTGGCGACGATGCGCTGCTGCCTTGAAAGAATGGATGGCAATCTGAACGGCATCTGCAAGGAAAAGCGCTGAGGGCCCAAAGAAGAAATCAGGAGAACAACAATGCTGAAATTACTCAAAAACATGCGCCGTAAAGAGGTGCTCATGGTGCTGCTGTGCACCGTGCTTGTGGCGGTGCAGGTCTACTTTGACCTGCGGCTGCCGGATTACATGACCGATCTGACGACGCTCATCAAAACGTCGGGGGCGACGGCGGATATCCTGTCCGTCGGCGTGAAAATGCTTGGCTGCACGCTCGCAAGCGCCGTGCTGGCCGTGGGCTGCGGGTATCTCGCGGCCAAGGCGGCGTCGGGCTTCAGCTTCACGGTGCGCGAAAAGCTCTTCCGCCACGTGATGGACATCGGCAGCGAGGAGATGCAGGACTTTTCCGTCGCCAGCCTCATCACGAGAACGACGAACGACATCACGCAAATTCAGATGATCGTGGCGATGGGCCTGCAGATGATGATCAAATCGCCGATCATGGCCGTGTGGGCCATCATCAAAATTCTCGGCAAGAGCTGGGAGCTCTCCGCCGTGACAGCGGCATTCGTCGTGGTCATCTGCGTGACGGTGATAACGGTGATGAGCATCTGCATCCCGCGTTTCCGCATCGTGCAGAAGCTGACCGACCAGATCAACCGTGTGGCGCGCGAAAACCTGACGGGCATCAACGTGGTGCACGCGTTCAACGCCGAGCAGTACCAGAACGACAAGTTCAATAAGCCGAGCCTTGACATGATGAATGTGCAGGTAAAGAACCAGAAGCTCTTCGCCCTCGTCCAGCCGACGATGACGCTCGGTATGAACGGCCTGGCGCTCACGATCTACTGGCTGGGTGCGGCGCTCGTCAACAACATCGCGCTGACCGATTCCGCAGCGCGCCTCACGATGTTCAGCGACGTGCTGGTGTTCAGCACGTATGCAACCTACGTGGTGATGTCTTTTATGATGCTCGTGATGATCTTCATGCTGCTGCCGCAGGCGCAGGTCTCGGCCGAGCGTATCAGCGAGGTGCTCGAGCGCAAGGCGAATATCCGCGAGGGCAGTGTGAGCGAATGCAAAGAGCACGGCACAGTGGAGTTCAAAAACGTTTCGTTCCGCTATCCGCACACTTCGGAGGATGAGCTTTCGAACATCAGCTTCCGTGTGAACAGGGGCGAGACGCTTGCCGTCATCGGCGCGACGGGCAGCGGCAAGACGACACTTGTGAGCCTGATCCCGCGCTTTTACGATGCGACGGAGGGCGAGGTGCTTGTCGACGGCGTGAACGTCAGGGACTACACGTTCGACACACTCTACAACAAGCTCGGCTACGTGACGCAGAAGGCGGTGCTCTTCGCCGGCAGCATCCGCGACAATGTCTACTTTGGCGAGAGCGAAGCGCCGGCGGACGATGAGGGCCTTGCGCAGGCCGTCGAGCTTTCGCAGGCGAAGGAGTTTGTCGACAAGCTCCCCGACGGCACGCAGCACCATGTGGCGCAGATGGGCCGCAACATGTCCGGCGGCCAGAAGCAGCGCCTTTCCATCGCCCGCGCGCTGGCGAGAAAACCGGAGATCCTCGTCTTCGACGATTCGTTCTCCGCTCTGGACTACCGCACGGATGCGAAGCTGCGCGAGGGGCTATCCAAGCAGCTGCACGACACGACGAAGATCATCGTCGCGCAGCGCATCAGCACCATCCGCCACGCAGACAAGATCATCGTGCTCGACCGCGGCGAGGCCGTGGGCATCGGCACGCATGAAGAGCTGATGAAAAACTGTGACGTTTACCGCGAGATCGCGACCTCCCAGCTCAGCGCCGCGGAGCTCGCGTAAAGGAGGCGAGAGAAGATGAAAAAGAAAAACAGCAATCCCGTCGGCGCGCTCAAGCGCACGGGTGTCTATATGAAATCGAGCCTTGGCGTCATCGCTCTTGCGCTCGTGCTGGCGGCGCTGAGCGCCTTGATGACGATCATCGGCCCCAACAAGATCGGCAAAATGGCGACCATCATGTCCGACGGCCTCTTCACCGGCATTGACCTCGCCGCCATTGCGAAGATCGGCGTGTTCCTTGCCATTATTTACTGCCTGAGCGCGCTGTTTGGCTTCATCCAACACTATATCATGGCGGTCGTGACGCTGAAAATGTCCTACCGCATGAGAGGTGAGCTCTCGGAAAAGATCAACCGCGTGCCGCAGAAGTATTTCAACACCACCTCGCAGGGCGACATTTTGAGCCGCATCACAAACGATGTGTCAACGCTCCAGCAGGGACTTACCAACAGCCTGCCGACCATCATCAGCGCCGCGACACAGTTTGTCGGCTGCCTTATTATGATGTTCGTGACCGAATGGCGCATGGCGCTCGTCGCACTGTGCATCACGCTCCTTGGCATGGTGCTGATCGTCGCCATCATGTCGAAGTCGCAGCGCTACTTCACCGCGCGGCAGAAGAGCCTCGGCGAGCTCAACGGCTATGTCGAGGAGATGTATTCCGGCCATGAGGTCGTGCGCATCAGCCGCGCAGTCGATAAGGCCCTCGACCACTTCGACGGCCTGAACGCGGCGGTCTATGACGCAAACTGGCGCTCGCAGTTCCTCTCCGGTGTGATGCAGCCGCTCATGAACGTGATCGGCAACCTCTCGTATGTTGCCGTGTGCGTGTTCGGCTCGGTGCTGGCCATCAATGGCACGATCGAATTCGGCGTCATCGTCTCGTTCATCCTGTATGTGCGCCTCTTCACCACGCCTCTGACGCAGATCGCACAGGGCATGACGAATTTGCAGACGGCCTCCGCCTCCGCGCATCGTATTTTCGACTTCCTCGAAAGTGAAGAGCTCGGCGACGAGAGCGACAAGACCGAGAAGCTCGACGCCGTGCGCGGCGCGGTGACGTTCGACAACGTGCGCTTCAGCTACCCCGATTCGCCCGACAAGATCATCATCAAGGATTTCTCCGCTGAGGTCCATCCGGGCCAGAAGGTCGCCATCGTCGGCCCCACCGGCGCGGGCAAGACCACGATGGTGAACCTCCTGATGCGATTTTTCGAGGTCAACATCGTCCCCATCACTGCAGGAAACGTGGCTCTTTGAGTGCACGATCCGCGAGAACCTGGTCTATAACATGGAGGGTATCACGGACGAGCAGCTCGAAACGGTCTGCAAGGCCTGCGGCCTCGACAAATTTGTCCACTCGCTGCCACAGGGCTTTGACACCGTGCTCAGCGAGAGCACGACCATCTCGGCGGGACAGAAGCAGCTTTTGACCATCGCCCGCGCGATGCTCCAGAATGCGCCGATGCTGATCCTCGACGAGGCAACGTCCTCGGTCGATACGCGCACGGAACTTCTCATTCAGCGCGCGATGGACGAGCTGACGAAGGGCCGGACGAGCTTTGTCATCGCCCACCGCCTGTCGACCATCAAGAACGCCGACCTCATCCTCGTGATGCGCGACGGCGACGTCATCGAGAGCGGCACGCACGAGCAGCTAATGGAGCAAAACGGCTTCTACGCCGAGCTCTACAACAGCCAGTTCGCACAGGCGTCGTAAAGAAAAACCAGCGCAGGTGAGCCTGCGCTGGTTTATATTTTCTGCGGAAGAAGTTAAAAGAAAGTTTATTGCCGAACTGGAAAACGGTGGTATAATAAGGAACATTCAAGGGCTGACAAAGCCCGCACCGCGAAAGGAAGCGGAAACATATGAATTGGTTTCAGGAATTGCTGTCGAATCCCTTTTTGCTCATCGGTCTCTCGTCGTGGTTCTGGGCGCAGCTCATCAAGACGGTCATCCATGCCATTGTGACGAAGAGCATCGACTTTACGCGCCTGATCGGCGACGGCGGGATGCCGAGCGGCCATTCGGCCACGGTCTCGTCGCTCGCGACCGCGGCGGCGCTCGTCTACGGGCTCGGTTCGTTTGAATTCGCGATGGCGTTCATCTTCGCCATCGTCGTCTGCAAGGACGCGATGGGCGTCCGGCTCGAAACGGGGCGGCAGGCCGTTATCATTAACGACATCGTCGAGGCCTTCAACTCGCTCGCGTCGGAAAAGCTTCCGGAGGCGAAGCTCAAGGAGTTCGTCGGCCACACGCCGCTGCAGGTCATCGCCGGTATTCTGCTCGGCGTGGCGAACACATTTATCATGTACTACTGCGTACTGTGAGGGAAAGTACATGACGCTTTTTATTAACTGCTGTCCGCGCGGAGAGTCGCGCACGGAAAGACTGGCCCGCGCGCTGCTGAAAGCGCTCGGCGAATACGAGGAGCTGCGCCTTTATGACGAGCCGCTGCACCCGCTGGGGCGCGCGGACATCGCAAAGCGCGACGCGCTGCTCGCGGAAAAGAAGTATGACGATGAAATGTTCCGTTACGCCCGTCAGTTCGCCGCGGCGGACAGAATTGCCATCGCTGCGCCGCTGTGGGACCTGTCGTTTCCCGCGCAGCTCAAGGTGTATTTGGAGAATATCTATGTCACGGGCATCGTGACGAAGTACAGCGAGGCGGGCAAGCCCGTCGGCCTGTGCCGCGCAAACGAGCTCTACTATGTCACGACCAGCGGCGGACCGTTTGACGGCCGCTTTGGCTACGACTACTGGAAGACCATCGCGCAGGACTGCTTCGGCATTCCGACCGTCAAGCTCCTGGAAGCCGAAAACCTCAACATCGTGGGCGCAGACGCGGAAAAAATCGTCGACGATGCCATCAAGGCCTACGGCCCTGCGTAAAATCAAACTTGTATAGCAAAAAAGCTCCGTGCCTTGGCACGGAGCTTTTTTATCGGGAAAAATCAGTTAGCGCTGCTCTGCTCGCTTTCGGGCAGGAGGTTCGTCATGCTCTTGAGGCCGATGGCGAGTGTGGACATGTTGTGCAGCAGCGCCGAGGTCGTCGGCGGCAGGATACCAAGCACGCCGAGCACGATGAGCGAGAAGTTGAAGCCCACGATGAAACGGTAGTTGCGGTGGATGCGGGCCATGAGCTCCTGGCTGAGAGAGCGCAGCGTGACGAGCGCAAACAGATCTTCGGACGAGATGGTAATATCCGCGATCTCGCGCGCGATGGCGGCGCCGGTCGAAATGGCGATGCCTGCGTCGGCTTCGGACAGGGCGGGAGAGTCGTTCACGCCGTCGCCGATCATGATGACCTTGCGGCCCGCGGCCTTTTCGCTGCGGACGAACGCGGCCTTGTCCTCGGGCAGGACTTCTGCGTAGACGGCGTCGACGCCGACCTCGGCGGCGACGGCTTCGGCAGTCTTGCGGCTGTCGCCGGTCATCATCACGACCTTGTCGATACCGAGCTCGTGCAGCGCGCGCACGGCGGCTTTCGCCTCCTTGCGCAGCGGGTCATGAATGCAGATGACCGCGGCGAGCTCGCCCGCGATACAGAGGTACAGGTGCGAATACTCGGGCGGGAGCGATTCAAACTTCTCATCTTCGCCCTCCGGCACGCGGCAGCCCTCGTCCTCGAAGACGAAGTGTGCGCTGCCGATGAGCACTGTTTTCTCGTCCACCATGCTCGAAATGCCGTGCGCCACGACGTACTGGACCTGAGAGTGATACTCCTCGTGCGTCAATCCGCGGTCCCTGGCCTCGGCCACGACGGCGTTGGCGATGGAGTGGGGATAGTGAAAGAGCACACGTCTGAACTCCAGTCACCTTGTAATCTCGT
>OGFY01001448.1_pt1 | contig 17264 bp, 6 predicted proteins | sample 1570951 | NCBI WGS metagenome assembly OGFY01 (sample SAMEA2581942, study PRJEB24529) | metagenome | biome: Human gut stool | place: China | collected 2011
AAAGCGTAGTAAAAAAACAACTAAAACTTCCGATACGCCCCATTATGAGAACGTATCATTTGAGATGCCCAATAATTGGGTATGGACGACAGTAGATGAATTATGTGATGTTGTTAGAGGAGGATCTCCACGTCCTGCAGGAGATGAAAAATATTATAATGGAGCAATTCCTTTTTTAAAAGTAGCAGATTTAACTAAAGATGATGAGATATATGTATATAAAGCAGAATATACAATAAAAGAGGCCGGCCTGAAAAAAACTAGATTGGTTAATGAAGGAACATTATTATTGACAAATAGTGGAGCAACTTTAGGCGTACCTAAAATTACTACTTTTTCAACGACTTTTAACGATGGTATTGCTGCTTTTCTTTATATAAATAAAGAAATACAGCTGTATTTATATTGGTTTCTTAAATCAAAGACAGATAGTTTTAGAAAAATAGACCAAGGTGCAGCCCAACCAAATCTTAATACAGATTTAATAAAATCGATACCAATTCCTTTACCACCTCTTACAGAGCAAAAACGGATAATAAAAAAAACTAACTCGCTCTAAATTGGACTTTGATTGAAAATCAAGAAGTTGGTCGTTTGCCTATATTATATAGGTAACAATATGGAAACGAGCGGACTTCTGCTCGTTTCTGTATTTTGCAATATGCAAAGAACGCCTCAATTCGGGGGCAAAGATACGATATTTTTCTTAATATCCCATAATTTACAAGAAGAGAAATATGGAAATTAGGACTTTTTTACATGAAATCTCAAACTTGCCACATAACCCCATCATAAAATGAATAGCAAGTATTCCTGCTGAGTTTATCAAATCAGAGCCATTGTTGTTGATGACGACTCTACCATCAGCTCATATATACCTTTCCGACACAAGCATATATTGTTTTCATTTGTACCCCGAGAGTGTACAGTTCCAAACCATGATTTACATTCTAACATAAGAAACTGAAGCCGTGACGATTTGTGTATTTTTGCCAAACTGACTCCAGCACATACAACAGATGTAAAAGATTTCTGCAAAATCGACCGAAATCATAAGAAAAAAACACCAAACCAGCAAATTTCTTAAAGATTATATCTGTTTATTAAGATTATTTTTGTATATTTGCAGCATTATTTTGGTGGTAAAGCCTGTTGGCCTGCCACGTGACAATAGGACTTTACGGAGCAAGCCTATATCACAATTCTTCTCCGTAGCAACAGTCCGTTCTCTCTCACTGGTCTCTCCCTGCGCGGCAGAGGCATACGTTTTTATATTTTTCAAACACTCCAAATTGACAGCGCATGAGAAAGTTTACTTCTTTGTTACTGTTAGGCTTCGCTCTCGGCAGTTTCGCACAAACGCCCGGAGGAGTCAGCGGAAGCGAACTGTGGTTCAAGACTGCGCCATTGAACTCAGACCTGCAAGGTTATTACCATTGGCAGGATTTCTCTGGGGATTCCATACGGCTGATGCTATTGGACAGCCGTGGCGTCAAGTCTGAACTTACTCTTCCGAACAGTTCAGTCCATTACTTCAACTTCAATCCGAGTCTCTGGCTCGCAGACGGATTTCGCAGCCTGAGTGCCAGCCTCAAGCACGGCGACCTCTCACAGGCTACCGTCATCGGTGTCTTTTCACCGGAACTGGCAACCATCGGCAAGGATATGGTTGTCTATGCTCTTGACGGCCGCGAGGGCGACGGAGCCATTCTGAGCAAGGACAAAGCCGTAAGGGGTAGAGGTGTTGAACCACTGGACTATGGTTCAGCATCGGGTGAAGACCTGCTTTATCAATCAAGTGATTCTTTGTCCGAGAACGGTTTTAAGGAAAGCGCTCTGCGCGTTGTGTCCTACTTCAAGGCAAGCAATCCTTCAACAACATTGTGGGGAGACAACTCCAATACCACATTATTCATCGGAACCCCTTCCACCTCTGGCAGCTTCGGTACGGATTTCCCGACCTCGCTCTTCGGTAATGCTTCCATCCGGGGATATGCCCCTGAGCTTATTGTTTTCAGCAGGATGCTTACACCCGATGAGCGCAGAAAAGTGGAGAGCTATCTGGCGGTAAAGTACGGCATCACCCTCAAAGGCTCGTATCTTGACAGCGACGGAAACCTGACTTGGGATATGGCGGAGAACCAAGCCTACCACCATAGGGTCACAGCTGTTGGAACCGACATGGCAGGAAGTCTCTCCCAACCGCTTTCCGCAACATCATATGAGGAAAGTCCGGTGTATGCGGCCTTGAAGGAGAACGGAACTTATCATGACGCAAATCCATACAACCCTTCATCCGCTTCCCGTCTGCTTGTCATGGGGCGTGAAAACGGCAATCCGATGCCGGACAGAGGCTTCACTTTCTGGGGCGACGATGATGTGGCACTTGCAACATATACCTCACCTACAGATTCCCTGTGGCATGTCATGAAACGTACATGGATGGTCAAGACCAACGTGCCGTCAAAGCCCGACAGTACAGTGGCAAGATGGACTGCGCAAGGACTTGAAGTGTCAAGGAATGGCTTTACTGACAATATCATCCAAGAGAAAGCCGCTTCCGGAGCTTATGCCACGACCCCAGCCCTTGTTGGAGGTGGCGGTGCTTTTGAGTTCACCTGTCCGACAAGTCACCCGACTTTTGACGTTGGCTTCGGAAGCATCGGTGGCAGCACATGCAAGTATGGATTCCGGTTCACCAATGCTGGAGTTGTTTATCCGATCATCAACGGATCGGTCTCAAATTCATACATCGCCACGGATGTTGACGGAACGGACATCTCTATCCGCAAGGAAGGCAAAAACATCTATCTGCGTGTTGACGGAACAGGAAGTGCGACAAGAACCATATCCCTTTCGGATGCAACTGACACAGACACAAATGTGGGCATTATCCGAACGGAAGGAGCAGAGTCCGCCTTGAATATGGCAGGCTTGAGGACAGGAGGAATCGATGATGTCGGTTATATGGCAGAGCTGAGCTATGACCTCACACCGGACAGGGAGTTCTCTGACTATTGCCGCAAGCGTACCGTCATGCTCATAGACCCAAGCGGTGAAGGTGATTTCGACATCAACAGCAACAGCAACATAAGATGCTCCAAGCCTGATATGACAAGGGGCAAGACCATATTCCGCAATATCCTATGGGATGCAGACGGAAGCGGAAGCGATGTGTTCACATTCGCCTATTATGACGGCATTTCCTATGATGCCACTCCTACGCCGTCAAGTTGCGAGAATGGAGTTCCACGCAATGACGGGTATATCGACATCGGCATCAACATCGGTACACCAGTCTATTCCTATGTGCTCAGCGTTGACACCGTTGCAGGAAAAGTAAAAGGAGAAACCATTGCCAGAGGAACATTCTTCGGTGACACGCATAGAATCACGAATCTTGCCCCCGGCGCCTATGCGCTGTCCGTATCACAAGGTGGAGGCAACGAGATTTATGCCACTGGCAACGCACTCTACACCTCATACTCGCATGACACCAGGACCTATCTGTCTGGCGACATCTCATGGACGGTGAACGATACAAAATCAAACTACCGTGTGGGATTGGAGCCAAGCCTCACGGACGAGATCACCCAATATGGCTTCGACGTGCGGGGCGACAAGGCGCATATCATAACCGGTGGATATACAAGCCTAACCAAATATGTCACCATCAAGCCGGGCGATGTGCTCAGTGTTACAGTCCGCAATATGCAGGTCACGTACAAGTTGAACGGACAGACCGTGCATCATGAATATGTCTGGTCACTTCGTGCATGGCGGTTCTGCATCAAGTACGGAAAGGGCGAGACACATATCACCGACCTTACCGTAAACGGTACGCCTGTAACCTCATTCACCACAAGGGGCAACGTGCAGATAGAAACACCCAAGAAGTGTACGACAACGATGACCGTCTATGTCGGCAGCGAGTGTGATGCAAGTATGCCTAACGGAACACAGGCAAGGGAGAACCATGTGGGCAGCTCGGACAGACAGGCTGACAACTCCTTCATTTCTGGAGAAGACGAGAATTTCACTGTCAATGGCAACGGTTCTACGACAGGCATCTACGAGGCTAAACTCACACAGGACAAGCCTTCTGCAGCCACATTGATGGTGTTTGACGTATCAGGCAAACTGGTAGTGTCACGCCAAATGACAGGCGAAAGCGTCAAGCAAGCCGACTTCAAGGTTCCCGCATCGGGTGTGTATGTCGTGAAGGCAATCTCCGAGAATGGGGAGCATACAAGGAAAATCTCAGTAAAGTAACTTAAAGGAAGATACGCATGAAGAATTATATACAGAAGGTGGCGTGGGCATTGGTTTTACTGCTTGCCGCCACACTGTCCCTTTCGGCAAAGGACGGGACAGCCGTGAGAAAACTCTTCAAGAAGGGTGTCTCTGACAGTATCTCCGTAGGAGGTAGCAAACTGGTCGTTCTTCAGAAAGACCTCATTCGGAACAGAAGCCTTTCCGTGAACTCTATCGGAGAGGAAAATGTTCCTGAGCTTGACTTTGCCATGACCAATGTCACGGCAGGAGGACAGGGCTACCGTTTTCTCCCTCACGGAACACACTTCACAGGCGAGGGCGCGACTGTCAAGATAAAGTATGACCGCACGAGAATACCAAGCGGCTATACCGAGGACGACATCCGTACCTATTACTACGACCCAGCCGAGAAGCATTGGGTTGCGTTGGAGCGTGTGCGTGTGGACAAGAAGGAAGAGTGTGTCGTTTCAAAGACGACCCACTTCACCGACATGATCAACGGCGTGATACAGGCCCCGGAGTCACCGCAGACAGAAGGCTTTGCCCCGACGATGATGAACGACATCAAGGCGGCTGACCCGACGGCGAAGATAAATGTCATTGCGCCTCCAAGCGCAAACAACCGTGGCTCTGCCAACCTGCAGTATCCGTTCGAGATGCCGCCTGCCCGAAATGGCATGCAGCCAAGCCTCGGTTTGCAATACAGCAGCGAGGGCGGCAACGGATGGCTCGGTGAAGGTTGGAACATCAGCGTGCCAAGCATAACGCTTGACACAAGATGGGGTGTGCCACGCTATGACCAGGCGAAGGAGACGGAGACTTATCTTTTGTCCGGTTCAATGCTCTCCACTATGGACGACAACGGACAGATGGGAGTCGCACACCGTGGCGAGAAGATGAACAGAAAGGCTGACCGCCAGTTCTACACCCGCCAAGGCGGTGATTTCAGCCGTATCATCCGCAAGGGTAACAGTCCTGCCAACTATTATTGGGAGGTTACAGACAAGCAGGGTGTCAAGTACATCTATGGCGGTGACGGAGCTGTTGTAAAGGGCAATGTCACCGATGCTTCGGGCAATACCCATGAGGTGATTGCCGAATGGAAGCTGAAACGTGTCGAGGAACTCCATGGTGACTATATAGAATATGTGTATGACATCGTGGATGAGGATGTGCGTGGCGGCTTGAAAGCCAAGGCTGCATATCTGAAGGAGGTCCATGCCGGAAATGCAGGACAGGAACCGCACACCGTTGTACTCTTTGAAGGAAACAAGGTGAAGCAGGTGAAAAACAACAATGCCCGCTATGGATTCCTCGCCTCCTCCAACAAGCTGTTGGAGAAAGTGACCGTGAATTTCCAGGGCGAGACATTGCGCAGCTATGCCTTTGACTACAAGGAAGGTGCATTCCACAAGGAAATGCTCACTGGCGTCAGACAGTATGACAACAAGGGCAAGGAGGTTTCCTTCCAAAACTTCGACTACTATGATGACGTACAGGCAGGCAAGGGCTATGTTCCTTTCAAGGATGATTCCGAGAAATGGAATACGCACGATGATGGACTTGATGCAGGCTTCATCAATCCGTTAAAGGCTGTCAGCAAGCGATTCAGCGACAAGCCTACGGCACTCGGCGGAACGACAAGCTCTTCCGTGAGCGGTTCGTTCTATGCAGGTGTGGGTGTCGTGGACGGAAGTCCTTGGAAAAGCAATACCATGGGTGGCTCATACAGCTATTCAAGCGACACGAGCAAGGGACTTTCCGCACTCGTTGACTTGAACGGTGACGGACTTCCTGACAAGGTGTACAAGTCCGGTGGTTCTGTTTATTATCGTCCACAGATTAATACAGACAACGGAGAAGTCGTATATGGTGAGCCTATCAAGGTAAAGGGCATCAGTAACTTCTCGACAACCAAAAGTTCTACCAACACTTTCGGTGCGAATGCCGTTGTCGGTTGGGATGTCCTGACTGCCGTTGTCGGAACGGACAAGTCAACCACTAAGACCAAGACCACTCAGTATTTCAGCGACATCAATGGTGACGGACTTGTTGACCTCGTTTCCAATGGCAAGGTCTATTTCAACCACTTGGAGTTTGACGGATCTGGCAATGCCGTGCCTACATTTACATTGAGCAGTGCCGACACGCCAAGCCCAATTATCTATGGTGGCAAGGTTGACACTTCCGTCATGGAGGTCAGTAAGGATGAGCAGGCGGAAGCCATCAAGAACTCACCGATGGAGGACATAGTGCGTGTATGGCAGGCTCCAAAGGACGGAACTGTCAGCGTAACTGGTCAAGTTAGCCTCATTGCACCAACAGATGACTATGATGCTGACGAGTATCAGAAGGCAGACGGCGTAAGAATTGCCATCCAAAAGGGAGGCAATGAACTTTGGAACAAGATGATAGCCAAGGGTGACAACAGTCCATACAGCGCAGCCGTATCATCTGTTGCCGTCAAGCGTGGTGACAGAATCTATTTCCGTGTCCAGTCTGGCTCTGAGGAAACAAGCAACGGCTCATTTGATAAGGTGAATTGGTCACCTACCATTACTTACGCTGGCGAGTCAAATATATTGCCTAACGGGCTTTCTTCAACAGAGTACAAACCTGAGGATGGTGCCATCTACGATGTGAACACCTCCGCTAATGTGGAGAATGGTTCAAGTGTGGAAGTTCGCAGTGCCTTCCACAAGCCTGTAACAACCGACGATGTTGTTCTCTGCATCATCGGCAGCAACGACAAGAAAGACAGTGACGGGAACGACAACCCGAACTATATCGAGAAGACTGTCTTTGCTCGTACACTGAAGGCTAATGAGACTTTCAATGGCGATTCACTCAACATCAGTCTGGAGAATACAGAAAAACTGACCAATTTCAGCTTTGAGATTTCATCCACCTCAAATGTTGATTGGAAGAATATAGGTTGGCAAGCGTCCGTAACTTACAAGGATTCTGCCAATGTTGAGCATACCATGGCAGTTCCTGCACATTACAAGACTTTCGCAAAAGCCTTGGCAGAGGGCAAGCCATACTTGACCACAGCGACTGATACAATTCTGGTTGTGTCGCCAGTGCTTACCCTTTCTGACAATTCCATCAATGGACAGGTTACTTTGACCGCCAAGACAGAGGATGCACTCATCGGCAAGAAGTCTTTCAATATCGAGAATGGCATCTTGAAAGCCGATACTCTGCGATTTGCAACTACTGCAGGAAAGAACATCTGGTTTGAATACAGCTATCCGGCAGCAATCTCTAATGAAACTGTTACTTCAGCCTCTGTTTCCATTCTGAAAGATGCGGCAGGTCTCGTAACAGAGAATGTGCTTGCAGGATTCTATGCAGAGAATGACAATCTTGGCTTCGGTATGCTTTACCGTGGCTGGGGAGGTTTTGTCTATAACTCGGCAGAGGGCAGATATGCAAAGCCTATTGACGAGTCATTGCTGAAATTGCCTGAAAACGAGAACGACAAGGTTGACCCTCTCACGATGGCATTCACTCCATTGGGTACAGACCAGACTTCTATGGACAAGTGGGTCGGTCAGCGACAGGACATCTATCTTACTGCAACCGAGGCAAGCACAGCCCGACTGACCGAGCAGGATGTTCTTCTCTCCAATCCGTTGGAGAACGATACCGAGGTAGCAGGACTTGCAGGTGAGTATTTGCAAGGTACTGGTGCTGCGGCAGTAAGCCAAGTGATGTCCAGCAAGAGCACGGTAGTGCAAGGCGGTGCGCTTGGTATCACACACAACGATGCGAGCGGTAGTGCCAAGACAGAGGTCACCATGATGGACATGAATGGTGATGGTTTCCCGGACATCATCGCTGGTGGTACGATTCAATACACCAACTCTCTTGGTGGACTGAGCGGCGAAATCTATAAGGGCATCGGCTCCAGCAACTCCGACAATGCTTCACAGGCATGGGGATATGGCGGTAACCCTGTGGCTTCAGCGTCAAGCATCACAAATCTAATCTCCAAGGGCAAGGCAACCATACTGAACCAGCAGACTGCATGGCTGGCTCAATTCTCCATTTCTGGCAGTGCGCCAAAGAATACGGATGAGGCAGTTGAATCTTTCATTGACATCAATGGCGATGGACTTCCCGACAAGATTCTTTCAGACAAGAAAGTAAAACTGAACCTTGGCTATGCCTTCACTGAGCCTGTTGACTGGGGGCTGGACCGCATCCAAGGCGGTAAGTCTCTTTCCTATAATTTTGGTGCAGGTGCAGGGGAAGATTTTGGTTGGGGAACTACCCAAAATAAGAGCACAAAGCAGTCGATAAACAAGGCCTCCGGCAGTTTCTCAGCAGGCTTTGGCATCGTAACCTCTGAAAGTGAGGAGGAATACAATCTTATCGACATCAACTCCGATGGCCTTCCAGACAAGGTATGGAAGAGCGACCATGGTATCACTGTTGCCCTCAATACAGGCAATGGCTTTGACGAGCCTATCAGTTGGAAGGGTGCAAGTGCGCTTAGTGAATCAGCCTCTACATCAGAGTCTGCAAACGCAGCGTTCACTTTGACCATCAACATTCCTGTTATAAGCATCAAGATTTCAACCAACCCTGGTGCTTCCACCTCACATAGCATCAACCGCCCTACCTATTCATTGCAGGATGTTGATGGTGACGGTTATCTTGACATCGTTGAGTCTGAGAAGGAAAGCGAGTTGAAGGTTACACGCTCTGCCATTGGCAGAACCAACATGTTGAAGTCAGTCACCAATTCCTTGGGCGGAACTTTCACATTGGACTATGCCCACACCACTCCGACCTACGGCCTTCCTGGTGGCAAGTGGGTAATGTCTGCCTTGACGATTGACGACGGAATCCATGACGATGGTCCAGTCATGACAACCGCCTTTGAGTATATGGACGGAAAGCGTGACCGCCATGAGCGTGAGTTCCTCGGTTTCGGTGAGGTTATCACCAAGAACCTCGACACGGAGAATGGCAATTCTGTTTACAGGCAGTCCGTTGAGAACTACGATGTAGCCAACTACTACACACAGGGCAATGTTACCGCTACATCCGTAGAGGATGCCAACGGAAACAAGTACACCGAGACAAAGAACCGTTACGACAGTTACTATTTGACTGCCGACGGTGACAAGTACACGTTCGCAAAGCGTGACGTGAACCTTTGGAGCGACCGTGCATCTGCATTCGTACCTCTCCGATATACAGCAAACTTGCAGTATGAGGGAGCTGCAAATGGCGTGGTTACATCCGAGGCTTGGAACGAGTACTACCTCACTGGCTATCATGGTGAGTTGAAGTCCTACAAGTACAGCGACAAGGGCAGTCTTGGCGAGGATGGAAACGGCAAGTTCGACTATGCGACCGCCATTAAGTACACAGACAATACAAGCAAGCACATCTTCGGTCTTCCTGTTGATGTGACAGTGACAGGTGGTGACGGCTCACTCTATCACCATGTGATAGCGAAATACAATACCAACTACGCCAACCACATCACACAGATTACACAGAAGTTGAACGATGGCGAGGCGGTGACAGATTACAAGTACGACACATACGGCAACATCATTCAGAAGACCCTCCCTGCCAACGGCAAGGGACAACGCATGTGGTACAAGTACCGCTATGAGCCTGAGATGAACATGTATGTTGAGCGCATAGACGATGCGTGGGGCTACCGCAGCGAGCAAGGCAATTTTGACTATCGCTATGGCATTGCAAAGGAGCATCGTGACCTCAACAACTTCTACTACGAGACTGATGTTGACGACCTCGGTCGCATCACTGGCGTGCGTGGTCCTAACGAGTTGGCTACAGGCGTGCCTTATGCCATCGCCTTTGAATATCAGCCTTTGGCTACCTTTGGTGAGAGTGGCATTACCGCTCCTGCTTACGCAGTGACCAAGCACTACGACATCCAGCATCCTAACGACGACTTGGAGACCGTTACATTCGTTGACGGTTTCGGAAGAGCCGTGCAGGTGAAGAAGGACGGTGTTGTGACAAGTGCATCCAAGGGAAACTCTGCCAAGGATGAGAACGTGATGATAGTCAGCGGAAGAAACGTGTATGATGCTTTCGGACGTGTGGCAAAGGCATTCTATCCTACAACGGAAGGAACTGGATCGAAATCAACGTTCAGCAAGTCATTTGACAATGTATCTCCAACGGTTACTGTTTATGACGTGCTCGACCGTGCTACCTCAGTGACATTGCCGGACAACTCTACGACAACTACGGCATATACTGTTGACAACGGCAGTCATGCACTTGTTACAACCATAACAGACGCACTCCATAATGTGCAGGCTACCCATACCAATGGCAGTGGCAAGACCTTGAAGACCATCCAGAAGAGCGGTCCTGACGGTGAGATTACCACCTCGTTTGAGTATGACGGCATACAGCGCCTTGTTCGTGTTACCGACACGGAGGGCAATGTGACGACCTCTACTTACGACATGGGTGACCGCCGTACTGAGGTGAACCATCCTGCAAGCGGCATCACAAGTTTCACTTATGATGCGCTCGGCAATGTGCAGACTAAGCAGACTGCCAACCTTGCAAAGGAAGGCAAGTTCATCACCTATGATTACGACTATCAGCGTCTGACAGGCATCAACTATCCTGACCACCCGGAGAACAATGTGAAGTATTACTATGGTGGTCGCAACGCTTCTCAGAACCGCATCGGTCGCTTGATGCTCCGTGAGGACGGAACGGGTGCCATTGAGTATTTCTATGGCAAGATGGGCGAGGTGACGAAGACTCGCCGCACGATGATTGTGCCTAATCAGGCGATAGCAACCTACGTGACGCAATGGACTTATGACAGCCACAACCGTCTGTTGGAGATGATTTATCCTGATGAGGAGAAAATCACCTACTCTTACAACCTCGGAGGTCAGCTTGAAAAAGTTCATGGCTACAAGTCATACGGCTACGACTATGTGAGCAAGATAGGCTATGACAAGTTTGAGCAGCGCACATACTTGAAGTACTGTAATGGTGCAGAGACGTTCTACACCTACGACCCACAGCGTCGCAGATTGCAGAACCTCACGGTGAATAGTGGTGGAAACACCATCATGGACAATGCCTACACTTACGATGCGGTGAGCAATGTGCTCAGCGTGGTAAACGGTGCGTCAGTGCCTCAGAGTGGCAAGGCAGGCGGACAGATGGCGCATAACTATACTTACGATGCCCTCTACCGTCTTGTAAGCGCAACAGGCACATATACTGGTGCAGACAACAAGACCGCAAGCTACACCCTTGCGATGGGCTATGATAATATGCACCGCATCACCTCGAAGCGTCAGATTCTCACACAAAATAATGTGCAGTTTGATGGTTCATTGAACGCTGGCTATGACCTTACTTATACGTATGGCACAGATGCAGGCAAGAAGTTCCAACTCGCCAATGTGAAGGATGTGAACTACCGCACGGAGGAGACACCTTCAGAAAGCGAGAATGTGAACAACAATCATGCCTATGAGTATGATGCCAACGGTAATCTTGTTTATGTCAATACAAGCCGTACTAAGAAGGATGGCATGGCTGACGAGAAGACCACGGAACGCAAACTCAAATGGGATGAGGAGAACCGTCTCCTTGCTTCTGACGACAATGGCTTCGTGACCAACTATTGGTATGACGCAGACGGAGAACGCACGGTGAAGACTTCGGGCGAGAGTGACCAAGTCTATGTGAACTCTGAGTTTGCAGGAGGCCGCACGAACACCGCCAAGTTCTCACTCTATGTATCACCTTATCTCGTTGCCAACCAAGGCGGACGCTATACAAAGCATATCTATATAGGTAGTCAGCGTGTCGTTTCCAAGATTGGAGACTTCGATTCTTACGGATCAGACCCACGCCGCATCCAGTATGCAGGTAGTGAGACTGATGGACTTTCTGTTGACTATAAGCAAAAATATGTCCAGCAGTTGCAGGTTATCAAGGATAATTATGCAACCTTTGCAGTACCGTACAATGGCGAGGACAACAACGATTATGTCGATGGCAAGGGATTCTGTTGCAATGACGGCAGCTTGGAGGCTGCGCAGGCACGTGCTATGGCACGAGCAGCGAAGAACAACTTCCAAGAAGGCGACTCATACGAGAAGATGCAGTTCTACTACCACCCAGACCATTTGGGTAGCAGTAGTTACATCACCAACCTTAACGGCGAGGTGGTGCAGCATATCGAGTATGTTCCTTTCGGTGAGGTTTTCGTTGAGGAGCGCAATAACATTTGGAATACGCCTTATCTTTTCAATGCGAAGGAATTCGATGAGGAGACAGGTTTGTATTACTATGGGGCGAGGTACTATGACCCAAGGGTAAACCTTTGGATTTCAGTAGATCCATTAGCGGAGAAATTCAGTAATGTTTCTGGATATGTTTATTCATTTAACAATCCTATCATATTTATTGATCCAAATGGAGAAAGTCCAAAAGCGTCTGAATTAATAAAGCAATTAGGCATAAATTTAAGTCCATTTGCAGCAGGATATATTGATGGCGTGGTTGGAGCCTCACCTTTAGGAATAATTCAATTTACATTTGATTATACAACAGACAGAGATTTTAGAAATGGAATCAATGAAGGTGTAAAAATACTTGTAAATGATCCTATAGGTTCTATAAAAACTATAGTTGGTGAAAAAATTGATGCATATGAAGCTGTCTTAAATGGAAATGCTTCAGCTGGGCAAAAATATGAGGTTGGTGAAGATTTAGGCAATATTACTGGTGCTGCGTTGACAGGAGGAGGCGTTAAAAAGTTTTTTGAAAAATTACTAAATAAAAACAAATATAAAAATGTTATTTATGAAGTCCCTGGTTCTGCAACAAAGAGTGGAAAACCTTATATTGGTAGGTCTAATAATTTTAAAAGAAGAATGAATGAGAATACAGATGGAAGAGACCGAACAAAAGCAAAAATCATAGGCCATTATGATTCCAAAAAGCCTAAGGCGGGACCAATTGCTGAACAAAATGCAATGAATCAAAGAGGAGGTGTACAACATTTGGACAATAAAAGAAATGAAATACGCCCTTCTGATTGGAGCAAATATAAAGTTAAACCAATAAAGTAAAAATTAAAAGTAAATGATGTGCAGAATTTACGAAGTTATGCTTTGTAAAAACTGCACATCATAATAACAATGAAATATGTGGTATAAAGAAAAATATAGAATAGTAACAGAGAATCCATATAATAAGGAAAAATTAAATGGATTAGGTTTGGTTATTTACAGTGAATGGAAAGATTCGTTTGTAAACATCATCCAAAAAAATGAAATAAAGCATTTATTCCTGAACTATTCATTGGGATGGAAATGTTCAGACTATACTTTTTTACGATATATAAAGCCGATAGAAACATTAGAAATAATAGATACTCATTCTGTTGGAATTAAAAATGTTGAACAACAGCATGAGTTGGTAACATTGTGTTTGAATTTACCCAATGCTAATGATATTGATTATCATGCCTTTTACCATCTAAAAAATGTGTTTTGTTATGGTGATAAACGAAATGATTCTTTATTTTCTTGTAATAGTATAGAAAAACTATATATTGATGATTTTAAAATTGGGGATAAGCATTGTATTGGAAATTTGAAAAACCTGAAAGATTTAACAATAGCTAATTCCAATATAACATCTCTATCTTTTGCGAAGGAACTATTGCAACTTAAAAGTTTAACTATACTAAATTGCAAAAAGGTACAGTCGTTTTCGGACATTTCTTTTCTTAGAAATTTAATAAGAATAGAGATTAGAGGCGTCAAAAACCTTCACGACATCAACTTTTTAGCAAACTCAAAAAATATTGAGGTTATTATTATAGAAACAGATAAATTGGCTTCAATCAAGTCTTTGGATAGTTTAAAAAGGATTAAAGCTCTTGCCTTATTTGGGAAAAATTTCTTAATAGAAGATATGGATTTGACACCGATATACAATTTAGAGCAGCTTTCAATGTTGGATATCCCGAACCGAAAATGTTACCCAGTAAAAATAAATTGTTATTGGAACTGGGATGAGTATGGGAAAATCCGTAAAAATTGGTTGACTGAAAAATAAATTTACCAATTATATTGAGATGAGGAGAGTGTAAAATAAACTGTGTAAAGCTATAAAAGTGTCAAGCTATAATAATTATGGTTTAACACAGTTTATTTGCATTTTATCTTTCCTTCCTCAGAATGTAATTCTTTCTTTCCTCTATTGGGGGTTCATAGCCAAACGAATCTATCAGAATAATATGGTTGGCATCCCTCACCTTATAGAAAATATTGTCACCACTCAAAGGATGCACAAGCATCAAGATATTGCCATCAAGCACTTGGAATGTACCTCTTAACTTTTCCCACTCGTTCTGCTTTTCTTTGAATGTCCGTATCAACAAGTAGGTATCATCAGCATTTAACGTGAGTGTAGTCTCAACATCAGGAGGTAACACACCGCAATATGTCCCTACAACAGAATCCAAACTGACTCCATTTTCTAAAACTGCCGAATATTCTTCTATCTTGATTGAATCAACACCTGTATCATTTTGTTCTGTGCTACATAATATATAAGACATAACAAGTGAGATAACCAAAACTGCTATAATTATCTATTTCTTCTTCATAGCCATCATAAAAATAAAAAGTGTCCGCAATGTCAAACGAGTGGCATCACGGACACGAATGAATAGTTGAGAGTTTTATGAAAGTTAGTATGCTGAAACATTGTTGATGCACGGACAAGCCCTTGCGCTATCGAATACGATGCGAATGCCGTTGGTCTTAATCTTGTCGAAACGAAGGATGCGCTTGTACCAGATGGTCGTTGTCTATTATTTCTGATTAATTTTCTTTTTAATTTCATTCGCTTCTTTAAATAGGCTATTAGCCATGCTATCTTTAATTGCTGCCATCTGTATCATTTCGATATGGTAGCGAATTGAGTCCTCGTAAGTATTTACATGAGCTCTCACATTCTCTATAACTTCTTTATTAGGGCATACAGAGAAGTTCTTTTCGATGTATCGAACATTGGGGTCGTCAGATGGAAGAACCATCTTCAATGCCCGATACTTCAAGTCTGCCTCCTCCCAATCTTGGTGCTCTCGCCATTGGGTGAGATTGCCCCAAATAGAGAAGATAAGGGATAGAGCCAAGCCCCCGATGAAAAGAAGAACATACTTTGAAGTTGGTTCTAAGCGGTGGGTGACAACCTTCTTTTGAGGTGTGTAACCTATTGCGTGAAGTTTGTCCTGCACAACTTTTGATGTGTCATTCAGTTCTTGTTTCACCTGATTAATGGTATCAAACAAGAGTTTACTTCGCTGTTCCTCTTTGCTTACTTCTTTCTTGGTAAGGTCGATATAGACGCATATCGCCTCTCTTAATTTTGCTAATTTGCCAATAGTTTCCTCTTCTCTTGCGGATACAGAAAGGATGGCTTTTTCAAGTTTGCTTGTATCAACACTTGCAGGGCTGAGAACTGTTTCCGCTCCTGCGTTCTTAGGTGAGGCAGAAAGTTCATCGACTTTCTGCTCCAATCTCTCAACTGTGCCGTAGATGGCTTCCAATAGTTCTTCTTTCATATTTCTTTTGTTGTTTGAATGGTTTGTAACTTGCATCAAAGGCTAAAGCCTCTTCTGCGTTTCTTCTTTTTCTTCTTGGATGATTCGTCCTCTGGGAAAGACTCAAAGGTCTGAGCGTTGGCAGAAGCAAAAAGTCCTATGGAAGAAATACCATTCCATGGGTCCTGGCTGCTCTCCGATATGGATGGCACCTGCTCATTCTTGCGACAGCCCTGCTCATATTGCTGAGCAGAGCTGGCTCTTGCTGATAAAAGGTTCTCCGTTCCCTCAAATCTCGCATTCAGCTTGCCAAAGCTATAGCCTCGGCTAATCTGCGTACCTTTGAAGCTATATCCATCCTTGCTGAAACGGATGCCTTGAACCTTGGTTCGCTCCTTATCCTTATAGACAAACTCTAAGTGAACACCTCGTTTTGCAAGTTCATTCTTGAACTTCTGCCAACTATCAGCACCTTTCAAGGCCTCCTTGACGGCATTGTGAACCTCGTATTTGGCACGCTCTGCATTGCGCAATTTGCGAGTGTTAGTCTTGCTCTTGTCCGTTCCGTAAGTCAATCCATACTTGGATTTTAGAGCCTTGGTCACTTGCTCATTACGCCTGTAATCGCGGGCGTCTGATATGAGTTTGCCCTCATTGTTGATGCGGTTATACACGATATGACAATGTGGATTGTCCGTGTTGTGATGCCTTACGATGATGAATTGAGTATCGGTGATGCACATCATCTGCATATATTCAAGGGCAATCTTAGTCATAAACTCATCCGTCAAACGTGGCTTGTCCTCGGGTTTGAAGCTCAATGCAATGTGTCCAACAGGCTTCTTAATCCTTGGATTTAGCTGCCTCTGTAGCTCGAAACTTTGCGTCATCTCGGCATTCGTGCCGAGTAACACACCATCCGAGGCGATGATTTTCGCCTCGTCCTTGCCTGTAACATAGCGGATGCAATCACCAAAAGAGCTGCCCTTCTTTAGCTTGCCTATCATGTGGTATCCTCCTTTCTGCCCATACTGCTTGGCTTCGGTTTATAACTTGCTTGGCGATACTCGCCAAGGATTGCTTTCAATCTTCTCAACAAGTCCACCACATATACATGGGTTTCATGGAAACCTCTCTGATGCGACAGCTTGGTAAGTTGGTTGAGGTTGTTTGCCATACCGATGAGGTTCTTGGCAATGGCAACCGTCTCTGTGTTGTGTCCGCTCACCACCTCACCATTCAAGGCGGACTCACGGATGTACTCCGCCAACTTGCGGTTGGCTTTTCTCGCCCTCAGTCTCAAAGCCTCGTAGCTTGGCTTCGAGAACTTTACCGTGACAGACTTCGACAGCTTGCGAACCCTGCCTGTGGGCGGTCTTCCGCCCTT
>OGFY01001451.1_pt1 | contig 17227 bp, 21 predicted proteins | sample 1570951 | NCBI WGS metagenome assembly OGFY01 (sample SAMEA2581942, study PRJEB24529) | metagenome | biome: Human gut stool | place: China | collected 2011
ATCATCTGTTAAAATCATATCTGATGCATTTTTTGCAACATCTGTGCCATTTAATCCCATAGATATTCCTATATCTGCATTTTTTAAAGCAGGAGCGTCATTTACACCATCACCTGTCATTGCCACAACAGCACCAGTTTTTCTAAATGCTTTTACTATTCTAACTTTATGTTCTGGTGATACTCTTGCAAATACAGAATATCTCATAATATTTTTATCTAGATCTTCTTTTGCTAACTTATCTAATTCTTCTCCTGTTATTGCTAAATCGTGTTTTCTTAAAATCCCTAAATCTTTTGCAATTGCTTTTGCTGTTGCAATATGATCACCAGTTATCATAACTGTTTTTATTCCTGCTTTTTTACAAGTAGCAACAGCATCTTTTACACCTTCTCTTGGAGGATCTATCATTCCTATTAATCCGCACAAAAATAAGATTATTTTCTAATGTATTTGAATTTATTTCTTCTGGCAATTTTTCTAAATCTATATAACTTACTGCAAGTACTCTTAAGGCATTATCTGCCATATTATTATTTTCATTTTCTATTTTAGATAAATTAACGCTTGTTAATTCATCTAATTTTTCTTTATTTAAACATTTACTACATCTTTTTAACAAAACATCTGGCGCTCCCTTAGTTATAACTCTATATTTATCACCAATCTTATGTATTGTAGTCATCATTTTTCTTTCAGAATCAAATGGAATATCATTTATACGTTCATACTTTCTATATAGCTCTATTTTATTTTTTCCAATACTATTTGCACAAGATACAATTGCCACTTCTGTTGGTTCTCCGACTAAATCTTCTTTTCCTTTTTCATAATTTATCTCAACATCTGTACACATACTTGAAAGTTCTAATATAAATTCTTTTTCACTTTGATTTATAACCTTTCCATTCACATTTTGTATACTAACAACCTGCATTTTATTTTGTGTTAATGTTCCAGTTTTATCTGAACAAATTACGGTACTACTACCTAATGTTTCTACTGCTGGGAGCTTTCTTATTATACTATTTTTCTTTGCCATTTTAGTAACACCTATAGATAACATTATTGTTACTATTGCTGGTAACCCTTCTGGAATCGCTGCAACAGCAAGTCCTACTGATGTCATAAACATTTCAACTGGTGAGATTTTCTTTATCAATCCTATTATAAATATAAAAGCACAAATTAATAAACATCCTATTCCAAGTGTTTTTCCTACATCTGCTAATTTTTTTTGTATTGGTGTTTGTGGAGCCTCATCTGTAATTATCATTTTTGCTATTTTCCCAACTCTTGTATTCATAGCTGTTTCTGTGACAATTCCTGTTCCATGTCCATTTACAACAATTGTTGTTGCAAAAACCATATTAACTATATCTCCAATTGGTGTATTTTCCTTTAATATTACATTTGCATCTTTTAGTACAGGCATGGTCTCCCCTGTCAAACTTGATTCTTCAACTTTCAAGTTATATGAATCTATTAATCTACAATCTGCTGGCACAAAGTTTCCAGCTTCTAATATTACTATATCTCCTGGTACAATTTCTGTTCCTTTTACTTGTATTATTTTTCCTTCTCTTTTTACTTTTGCCATTGGTGCTGACATTTTTTTAAGTGCTTCCAATGATTTTTCTGCCTTTTCTTCTTGAACAAGTCCCATTATAGCATTAAATACTACAATTGCTATAATTATAATAGAATCTATGTAATCATTATTTCCCTCCAATTTTGCAACCAAAGCTGATATTAATGATGCAACTATTAATATAATTATCATAAAATCATTAAATTGTTTTATAAATCTGATAACTATACTTTCCTTCTTTTTATCATCTAATTTGTTTTCTCCAAATTCTTTTAACCTATTACCGCGATTCCTCTTTTGTTAATCCGACTTTTTGTACTTGTCCTTAGCATTCTCTTAATCTCAGTTATTCCTAACGTTTGCCACATAAATATCTCTCCTTTGTATACAAAATTTATATGTTTTACAACCATATATTATATATATATTCGGAGATATTCCTTTTTATGAAAAAAATTAAAAGAACCAATAAATAAATTTACTTTTACTATCAATTTATTATTTGTTCTTCTAACTCTTATAATATTATTATTTATTTTTTCTATTACACTATAGTTCTTCATTTTTAATTTATTTGTTAAAATAATTTGTTTCTGATTCTAAATTTTGAAATCCATTTTGTCTTAACACTTCATAAACAATTATAGCTACCGAATTTGATAAATTTAAAGAACGCAAATGTTCTCTCATTGGAATTCTAATTGTTTTATTTAAGTTTTCTTCTAATAAATCTTCCGGTAATCCTTTTGTTTCTTTTCCAAATAATATAAATACTTCATCAAAATTCGAATAATTAACATCACTATAACAGTTGGCAGCTTTTGTTGTTGCCAAAAACATATTATTTTCTTCTATTTTGTATTTATCAAAAAAATGTTTTAATGATTCATGTTCTTCAATATCTAATTTGTCCCAATAATCAAGACCTGCTCTTTTTAAATATTTATCTGTTATTTCAAATCCTAATGGTTTAACTAAATGTAATTTAGCTCCAATTGCAGCACATGTTCTTGCAATATTTCCAGTGTTTTGTGGTATTTCTGGCTCTACCATCACAATATTTATTTTCATATTTTTACCTCTTATATTATATTTTCATTTTAATCATCTTATCATATTATACATATCAATTCAATAAACTCTTATACCTAGTAACTATTTTTGACTTTTATTACTTTCATAAAAAAACTTCTTTTATTTAACATATTTATTAATCAAATTATTTTTTATTATCGTATCAGATAAAAACATCTCATCCTTCATTTTTATCATTAATTTTATTAAATTATCATATGGCTCTATTTTAGTATTATCTTCTCTTTTAAAATACTTTCCGTTTATATAATAATTATCTTTTGTAATATAACCTATCCCCTTTAGAAAAGCATAATTTTTGCCAGAAAAAATATCTTCTCCTAATGAAAATTTATCATTAATTCCTATTAAATTTAATATAGTTGGTTTTACATCTATTTTTGATACACTATTTTCTACCTTTTATCCTTCTACATCTGGAATTTTCATTCCAAATGGTATATATACATTTAATAAATTTTCTATGTTTTCATTATAATCTTTTCCATTATATTCATAAATCTTTTTTACATCTTGTAAATCTTGAAGTTCTGCACCATGATCTCCATAAACAATTAAAATACTATTTTCTAGTAATCCAGAACTTTCTAATTTTTCCATAAATTTTCCAAAACTATAATCAACAAAATTACAAGCTAGCAAATACCTACTTATTTCGTCACTTTCTATTTCTGATACATCAATTGATATTTTATCATCTAAATTTGATATTCCATCTAGACTATATGGAATGTGTGTAGATATAGCTGACATCATACACAAAAATGGCTTATCATAATTTTGCATCTTATCAACCGCCTGTGAAAAAACTGTTCATCTGAAAAAAATTCACCAGCCATTTCACCATTATTATTGAATTTTGTTATATCATTATATTCATTAATTTTATACCCTGAATCATATACTACATATCTATTCCAAAACGTATTAACATTCGGATGCATAAAAGATGTGTAATATCCATTTTCTCTTAATGTAGAATATAAATCCGACCACTTGTTTTCATAACATTTTTTCCTTTTGCAATTCCTGTTAACTCTTCATTTACTTTTTTACTGTTTTTATTTTCTTCGTATATCTTATTTAGCTGATCATAATCAGTTTTTTCTTTTATCAGATTCTCTTTTATATATTCTTTTATATCTTCAACATGATAATAATATATAGAAATATTTTCTACCATTAATGTTTTATTATATGTATACATTTCATATGTTTTATCTATTTTTTTATTAATATTAATTTATCTTTTTTTCTTTTTTTTAAAATTACTACAGATAAAATTCCTAATATTATATTATCTATAAAAAATGTAAAAAGTGATTTTAAATTAATTAAATATTGTAAACTCATTCCTATTTCTTCTGCATATTTTATATTCTCTATTTGGAATACTGATAAAAAATTAGTTGAATAATTATAATACACATAATTTGCATATATTAGTATGCTAAAAATTAAATATATTATATTTGCTAAAATAAATGTTTTTTTCCCTTTTTTATTTATACATGGAAACATTATAATCATTGGAATACAAACTGTTATCCAAAGCATCTCTTTTTTTATATTCATTCCAAGTAATTTATTCATAAGTAGTGCTTTATATGTTAATAATATAACGCCTAAAATGTATATATAATTATTTTTTAATACTTTTATTATTTTTATAAAAATTTTTTCATTTTAATATTCCTTTATTATTAATTTTCAAATACATTTTATTATAACATAAAAACGACTTTTTGCCAAAATAAAATTTAGTAAAAAGTCGTTTTTTGAAATAAAATAAATTTTTTTCACAATTTTACTCAGTTTATTATTACATCTTTAGTCTATTGTTGTATTTGTTCTTCCTGTTCCAACAACATCTTCTTGTAAAGATCTCCATGTATTACATCCAATAACCCCATCTGCTTGTAGCCCTCTACTGTTTTGATAATTAATCACAGCTTCTCTGGTTCTACTTCCAAAAATACCATCCAAGCCTCCAGTTCTATATCCAAGTGTATTTAAATCATCTTGTGCAATTAATACATACGCCCCTTTTGAACCTTGTGATATTTGCGGATATCCTGCTGCACCTCTACATGCAGGAGTTCCTCTTCTTTTGTCAAAATGTACCCATGTAGGTGTTAAATATGCTGGCTCTACATAACTCCATACTCCAGAATTTATAGCACTATTTCTTAGTGTATTTCTTTGACTATTTGTTAATTTTTGACCAACATCAAAAGCTACTCCTGCATAATGCTGACTTTGGCTTCCATGCCCACCTTCCCATGGTCTTTTAAAAGCAAACCCGACTGGTATTGGCTTTCCATAAATATATCTTTGACTATTCCAAGCAAGCATTGCTCTTTTTTCTGTCCATAAAGTTTGGCTATTACTAGACCCTCTAAATTCACTAACTTTTAAAGTTCTATTAGTAACATACGGCATTGCTTCTTGTTCTCCTTTATAGTATGTTTCCATACGATTAGTATCATTATTATATACAATTATTTTTGCCATAAAAAAACCTCCATATTATATTTATATAATATGAAAGTTTTTTTTATTTGTTACTTTTTATTTATACTTCTCTTGCTTTTACTACAAGTCTTTGTTTTCCATAATTTGTACATGTAATTAAAGTAACTTCTTTATTTCCATTAGTTAGTTGGCTTGTACATGCTACATCTTCTGGATTTACTACATACTTATTATAAACTGCATATTTTATTGTTTTTCCTGAATTATCTGTCAATTCTACAATATCACCATTTTTTATATCTGCTAATTTTCCAAACATTTTTTTATTTTTGTAATTATGACCTACTATACAGTAATTTCCAACTGTATTTGGTGATGGTCCCCAAAATTTATTTAAAGAAATTTTTAATAGTTCTTCTGATGTATCTGATAGTACGGGATAATTTATTCCTAGTGATGGTATATTTAGTACTGCTTCTGTTGTATATGTTGCTCCTGATTGAGTAACATATTTGTTACTTTCAGTTTCTTGTATTTCTACATTTTGCTCTTGAGTATCTGCTTCTAATGCGACTCTCAATATTCCATCATCTTGATTTATAGTAGTATTATCTATTTCAGCTAAAATTTCTTGTGATACTTCTTCACTTTTTGTTCTATCATATTCTGCATATATGTAATAAGAAGATAATAAGCACACACATATAATAGATATCAAAAAAGCAAATTGATATATTTTCTTTTTTCTTTTTAATTCTGGTGTTACATATAATTTCTCTGATACAAGAATTTGATTCATATTTTCCTCCATAAACTTATTATATATTACTATTTATATTATACCATTTAGTTATATTTTTTTAAACACTTTTTTACAAAATTCATTTTATATTTTCAATATAATCTGATAATCTACCAAATTCTTCTATTGATAGCACTTCTCCTCTTATATTTTCATTTAACTTAAGTTCATTTAGTATTTTTTTTGCAGTTTCTTTATTTTCTATTATATTGCCATTAACAAGTGCATTTATTAATGTTTTTCTTCTTTGCATAAAACTACATTTTATTATACTAAAAAATAAATCTTGATTTTTCACTTTAATTACAGGTTCTTTTCTTACATTAAGTTTTATTACTTCTGAATCTACATTTGGCTGTGGAATAAAACATTCTCTTCCAACAAGTCTAATAGATTCTGGTTCTGCGTAATAATTAACTGTATATGTGATTGCTCCTGACAATTTACTTCCTGGAACACTAACAATTCTATCTGCAACTTCTTTTTGTATCATAACAGTTATTGTATCTATACTTAATCTGTCTTCTAGTAATTTCATTATTATTGGTGTAGTTATATAATATGGTAAATTTGCAACAATTTTAACATTTTTTATTTGTGGCAAATTATTTTTTTGATCAGAAATTAATTTTTCCAAATCAACTTTTAATACATCTTCATTAATTATTTCAAAATTATTATATAAAGAAAATCTATCATTTAAAATTTTTATCATTCTTGTATCTAATTCTATTGCTATTACTTTTGCCGCTTTTTCTAATAACTCTTTTGTTAAAGTTCCAAGCCCTGGTCCAATTTCTATAACTAAATCATCACTACAAATTTTTGATGAAGAAACAATATCATCTACTGCTTCATCATTTATTAAAAAATTTTGACCTAAACTTTTATTAGCACTAATTTTATATTTTTTCATTAAAAATTTTGTCTCATTTAATATATTTTCCATTTATTCCACCTTATTATATTTTACTAAATAATATTATATGTTAACTTTACTTTTTTTACAAGTATAATTAGTATTTCATTACATAAAAAATATATTTAAAAACTTTATAAATAAAGTATGTACCCATTGATTTTTCTTAGCAATTCATATAAAATATCATTATCAAAAGAAAAAGTTGGTGAATTATTTGGATACAAAAAAGATAAAAAATAAAGATAAAGAAAAAAATAGCACAACTAAAAAATATAAAATATTTTTTGTGCTTATTATAATTTTATTTTGCTTATTAGTTTTAAGAATTGGCTATCTCCAATTCATAAAATCATCTTATTTAAAAGAAATGTCATATAAGCAATTAATTACAAATAGGGTTATCAGTACTAAAAGAGGAACAATATATGATTCTTCCGGAAAGCCTCTTGCTCTTAGTGCTCAAGTAGATACTGTTTCTATAAATCCTAGTAAAATACAAGTTAATGATAATGAAGAAAAAACAAAAGAATTAAAAGAAAAAGTTGCAAAAGAATTATCAGACGTATTTGGTTTAGACTATAATGAAACTTTAGAGAAAGTAAATAGTGAAAATTCTATAGAAACTATTGCTAAGAAAGTAGAAGAAGATAAAATTGCAACATTAAAAACTTGGATGAAAGAAAATGATATTTCAAGTGGAATTAATATAGATTCAGATACCAAAAGATATTATCCTTATGATAATTTGGCTTCTAACCTAATTGGGTTTTGTGGAAGTGATAATCAAGGCCTAGAGGGACTAGAATATTATTGGGATAGCGTACTTACTGGTACTCCTCGGAAAAATATCTACGACAAAAGATGCTTCACAGGCTATTATTCCAGATAAAAATGAGCAATATATACCTGCGGAAAATGGTAGTAATATAACACTTACAGTTGATTTAAATATTCAATTAATTGCTGAAAAATATTTAAAACAAGCTGTTATTGAAAATAAGTGTTCAAGAGGTGGAAATATCATAATTATGGATCCTACAAATGGTGATATTTTAGCAATGGCTACATATCCTGACTATAATTTAAATACTCCTTTTGAGCCCAATACTTCTCTAAAAAGCTCATGGGATTCACTTTCTACTTCTGCTCAAAGTACTGCATTGCAAAAAATGTGGAGAAATAAAGCAGTATCAGATACATATGAACCTGGTTCAACATTTAAAGTTATAACTGCATCAGCTGCATTAGAAGAAGGTATTGTTGAGACAGATACTATAGGTGATTTTAATTGTACAGGATATGAAAATGTTTCTGGTCAAGAAATTCACTGTACAAGTACATCTGGACATGGAAAACAAACATTAAGACAAGCTTTGGAAAACTCTTGTAATCCAGCACTTATTCAACTTGGAAAAAGATTAGGCGCTGATAGTTTATATAAATATATGGACGCATTTGGTTTATTTAATAAAACCGGTATAGATACTTCTCGGAGAAGTAACAGGTATTTATTTCAGCAATGTTGGACCTGTTGAACTCGCAACAGCATCTTTTGGTCAGAGATTTACTATTACTCCTATACAATTAATAACTGCTGTATCTGCTATTGCAAACGATGGTGTTTTAGTTAAACCAAGCGTTGTAAAACAAATAGAAAATCCAGATACAAAAGCAATAACAACTATAGACCCTGTAAATGTAAGACAAGTTATTTCTAAAGAAACAGCTAAAAAGATGACTAATATAATGGAATCTGTTGTTACAGAAGGTGGCGGAAAATTTGGACAAGTAAAAGGATATTCTATTGGTGGAAAAACTGGTACCTCAGAACCTTCTCCTGGAAATGAAAAAGATGGTTATGTTTCTTCTTTCGTAGCAATAGCACCTGTTGAAAATACAAAAGTGGTTGTTTTATTAACTTTATATGACCCTCAAGGTTCTAATTACTATGGTGGTAAAATTGCTGCACCAGTTGTTTCACAGGTCTTATCAGAAGTATTACCATATTTAGGTATTCCTTCTAATTCAGATGAAAGCAATGATAACAACTCTACAGAAACAAATATAACATTACCAGATATCAGAAACAAAACAGTTTCTGAAGCAAAGAAGATATTAGAAAATGCTGGTTTAAAATGTAATATATCTGGTAGCTTGGATGATTTAGTTTCAGACCAAATGCCAAAACCTGGTACTTCTTTAACATCTGGTTCTATCGTTAAATTATATAGTAAAGGTAGTGAAGCTAGAGTTTCATCTACTGTTCCAGATTTAAAAGGAATGTCATTATCTCAAGCAAAAAATGCATTACAATCAAAAAACTTAAATATTAAAGCAACTGGCACTGGTAAAGTAATTTCACAAGATCCAATTGCTGGAAAATCTGTAGAAGAAGGAACTGTCGTTACTGTAACTCTTCAAGAAGATATAAGTAGTAGTGCACACTAATATATATTTATTTTAATAAAACTTTTAAAGTTCAATATTAATTTTATAAACAAAAAAAAATCTTATGAAATTAACTTTTCATAAGATTTTTTTATCTATTCTTTAATAGTAACTAAAGCACTCATTCCAATCATTACTTCTCCATCATTTTCAAATTCTATTGTAACTGTAAATTTACCGTTACTTGCTGTATTACTTATATTGGTAATATTTCCTTCTATTTCTTTATCTTCATATGATGAGACTTCTACTATAGCATTTTGCCCTAATGTTATTAAATTTATTTTACTTTCATCTATTTTTACTTTAACCTTTAAAATATTATTTGATGATATTTCTATATAGTGTTCATTTGTACATTTTCCTCCTTCAGATGGAATATTAATTTGTGTTATTACACAATCATATGGAGCTGTTAAATATGTCCCATTAGTATATTTTAATATGTTTTCTCCTTTTTTTATTAATTGGTTTGTTTTTACATATACTTCTTCTAAATAATATGTTGCATGTAATTCTAAGTTTTCTGTTAGACCTGATATAATTTCTCCGTTTGAACTAGCAATCACTTTGTTTTTTGTTTCCATTTGTTTCATATTAGCATTTCTACTAATTTCCTGGTTATTTGTTACCTTAGTTATACTGTTAGTTTTTTTTATATAGAAACAATACATCACTATTAAAACAATTAATAATAAAATAATAACCCATATTTTAACATCAATTTTTTCCTTTTTTACTTTCTTATCTTTCATACATATTTACACTAAAAAGTGTCTCCTTTCTAGCAATTTTTTAATCTAATATATTTTATTTAAATTTTATTCTGCATTTTTTGTTACATATATTCTATATATTCTAACATTTCCATTTTCTGCAGTAACACAGATTAATATTTTATTTTTTCCTACACTTAAATTTTCATTTCCATAAATAGAAACAGTGCTAGAAACTTCTTCTTTTTCTGTTGTTATATTTAATGAATTAACATCATTTCCAACTGTTACAAAATAAGTAGAATTATCCTTTGTAAATTCTTTATTTAAGCTATAATCATTTACTATTATATTACTTAAATAGTTATTATTTGAACCATTATATATAGAAGTTTCTTCTTCAGATTGATTTGTAGATATATTTTTTGTATTAGTATTTATGTTACTGTTTTGGACATTTTTTACACTGTTTTCTTTTACAGTATTTTGATCTTCTATTTTTTTATTTATTTCGTTAAAATCATTATTACTAATATTTTTATTGTCCTTTTCTAAAATCTCATCTAATTTTTCATTATTTTCCTTACTTTTTTGCTCATTATTTTCTTCACTTTCATTTTTGTTGTCTTCTTTATCTTTTTCATCATTTTTCATACTATCATTTTTTTCATCTTCTATAATCTTTACTTTTTTCTCTATTTCCTGTTTTTCTTCTTTTCCTTCTTCATTACTACTATTTTCATTATTTATTATACTAGCTTTAAAGCTAATAGTATCATTTACTTCTAAATCCTCTGGCAAATTATAATTTAGAGTTATTACATCTAGATTTGTGTTTTCTTTATTAATTTCTATTATTATTTCATTATTACTTTTTTCTATATTTACTTCTTTAGAATCATTTTCTAATTTTTCGTCAAATTTTACATTTTTTATATTAACATTTGATTCTAGTTTAAATGTAAATTTAGTATATGTAATTTCTTCTAAATTTAGATTCATCTGAATTGTCTCTTTTTTTGTTACTTCTGTTTTTTGTATTTCAAAAAATGATTTTTTACTTTTTTCGTCTGTTACAGCATAAGAATTTATAACATTTATTAATAAAACAATTACCATTATTATACTTGTAGTAATTTTAAAACTTTTCTTCATAACTAATTCCCTCCTTTTATTGTGTATGCAATGCATCTATTGGGTTTAGTTTTGACGCCTTATTAGCTGGAAATATTCCAAATATCGTCCCTATCAAAACGCTTGATAAAAAAGCAACTGATACGATTCCTATACTCGGAATAAATGTATATCCTATTTTTCCAAGTATCGTTCCTCCTGCTAAACCTACTGCAATTCCTACTAGCCCTCCTAATATACATAATACTAGTGCTTCTATAAAAAATTGCATTAATATATCTATTCTTTTTGCACCTAATGCTTTTCTAATTCCTATCTCTTTAGTTCTTTCAGTAACAGATACAAGCATTACATTCATAACGCCTATTCCTCCTACAATTAGAGATATACTTGCAATTCCACCAAGTAATAATGACAATGTATTGTTTATATTATCCATTGTATCTAACATTGAATCTTGTGATGAAACACTAAAATAATCTGTTGTAATTCCTAAATTAGATTCTATATATTCTTCTATCAATGTTTCTGTACTATCAGCTTTATTTTCGTCAGAAATTTTAATATATAAATCATTTATACTTGTGTCACTTCCTAAATATTTTGCTGTTGTAAATGGTATTATTATCATATCATCTACATTACTTCCCATAGAACTACCAACTGCTGTTAAAACACCTATTACTGTATAATTATCACCATCTATTTTTATACTTTGCCCAACTGGATTACTTAGATTAAACAATGTTTCTGCCATATCATTTCCAATTAAACATACTTTACTGTTATTTTCTAAATCTATTTTTGAAATTACTCTTCCACTACTAATCGTCAAATTTGTTATATCCATATAGCCATTTGTTGTTGCAATTATATTTGCTCTTCCGCGAAGTTGTATTTCCTCTTGTGACTGTAGCACTTACACTCTTATATGGTGCTACATTTTCTATATTTGAAATTTTTAATATGTCATCTAACCCGAGAATAATCTAATGTTACATCACTATTACTTTGAATATTTAGAGTTAATACATTAGCACCAAGTGATGCTACTTCATTATTAACTTTGCTAGATGTTCCATTTCCGAATTCCAACTAGTATAATAACAGATGCAATACCTATTACTAATCCAAGTATCGTAAGTATAGATCTTAATTTATTATTTATTATATTTTTTAAAGATCCTTTTAAAATATTTATAAATTTTGTCATTTTTTTATCCTTTCTTTTTATTTTTAGAAATCTTCATATAACTTTCCATCTGCTATTTTTACTATTCTTTTTGCTCTTTTAGCTACATTAATATCATGTGTAATAATTATTATCGTTTGACCTTTATTATTTAAATTTTCTAATTCATTCATAATATCTATACTAGTTTTTGAATCAAGAGCTCCTGTTGGCTCATCTGCAAGTATTATTTCTGGATTGCATCCAATAGCTCTTGCTATTGCTACTCTTTGTTGTTGCCCTCCAGATAATTGAGTTGGTAAGTGATTTTCTCTTCCTTTTAATCCTACCTTTTCTAACAATTTATATGCTCTTTCTTTTGATTCTTCATTTGTTTTTCCTTGATATATCATTGGAATTTGAATATTTTCAACTGCAGTCATTTTTCCTAATAAATTAAAATTCTGGAATATAAATCCAATTTTATTATTTCTGATTCTAGCTAGTTCATTTTCACTTGCTTTACTAACATTTATACCATCTAAATAATAATCTCCACTATCTGGTACATCTAACAAACCTAATATATTCATAAGAGTTGATTTTCCTGAACCTGAGGGACCTATTATTGAAACAAATTCACCCATTTTAACATTAAAGTTAACATCATCTAATGCTCTGATTGTTTCTCCACCTAAATAGAAATTCTTTTTTATATTTTTTAACTTTATCATTTTGATTCCTCCTATTTTTTCAGAATATCCAAATATTTCAGATAACACGATTTTGTATGACTCAAAATCGTGTTATTTTATTATTCGTTAATGATTTTTTGTTCCTCCAGAATCATTATTTTCCATTATGCCTTCTTTTCCTTTCATAGATTGCTTATCCATATCAAAGTCTATCCCTTGACCTCTATCCATTGAAGGCATATCAGACTCTCCATTTTTACTGTTATTTTTACTTCTAATTGTATTTTGTTTTGTTGTAGTTGTAACTTGTAGAGTTTCTCCTCCGGATAACCCTGATTTTACTTCTACATACTCATCATTAGATAAACCTGTTTCTATGCTCACCTCTTTTGTCTCTCCATTTTCTACAGTTATGACATATTTTTTATCACCATTAATTTGTACTGCATTAATTGGAACTGCCAAAACATCTGTTAATTCTTGTATATTTATTGTACATGAAACTGACATTCCGATTTTTATATTTCCATCATTTTTTAAACTAACTTCTACAGGAAAAGTACTACCACTTGAATAATATGTACCTACTGCGTCGATTTTGGTTATCTTTCCTGTATATTCTTTTGAACTATCTGCTGTTAAAGAAATTTCCACTTCTTGACCTAAACTAATATTAGATATTTCACTTTCATTAATATTTAAACTAATAATCAAATTTTCTAGATTTTGAACTTCAATATAATTACTAGACGTTGCCTTGTTCTTTGTTTCTGGAAGTGAATAGCTAGTAACAACTAAATCATATGGAGCTGTTAAATATGTTCCATTTGTATATTTTATTATATTTTCTCCTTTTTTTACGATGTCATCTTCTTCTACACATATAGTTTCATAATAATATGAAGTAGATAATTCTAGTTTTTCGGCACTTGCTGATTTAATTTCTCCTGAGCTTGTTAATGTTTTATTAATAGTCTTAGTTCCAACTGTTACTTCTTCTACATTTACATTAACAGAAGATATATCTGTATTTAATCCAATTTGTTTTCCAATAAAAAACGTTACAGTTCCAACAATTGCCATTAGTATTATAATTGTTACTAACTTTTTTACCTTTTTCATATTCCCTCCTAATTTTTAATTTAGTTTAATCGTTTTAGCTTAATAACTATCTTTATTTTATTGAACACTGTTTTCTTGTGATGCATTTTGGTTAGTTACTGTATTGTTTGTTTTATCTTTCGAATCACCTGGCATTCCTTCTGGTTTTTCACCCGGAGTAAAATTACTCATATCTTTTCCTCCTTGTGGCATATTTGCATTATCTGATGATTTTCCACTATTAAATACCATAAAGCATCCTGTTGCTATTATTGCTCCTAATAACACTCCTATAATTAACATTAAAATCTTATCTTTCATTTTTTTGTCCTCCTTATTTATTTTATATTTTTACTATAAACTACTAAGCTTAAAAAAAACTTAAAGAAAAAATTTTTTTATTCTAAATATATTTCATATTAATCCAAAAAAATAAGCAAAGTTTTAATTGTAATTTTCCTTTTTATTTTATTACATATTAATCTTTGCCTATTTTTTTATATTATATATATAATTTATAATAAATAACTTTCTTTTATCTAAAGTTATTTATTATCTTTTTATTTAGGTAATTTTATAGTTATTACTGTTCCTTTTGGTTTGTTATGATCTGCTTTAATAGTTCCTTTATGTGCTTCTACTATATAATTTGCTATTGAAAGTCCGAAGCCCACTACCACCTGTTTGTCTACTACGTGCTTTATCCTCTCTATAAAACCTTTCAAACATATGCTTTTTTGTTTCATCACTTATTCCAATTCCAGTATCTTTAATCTCTATTACGCATTTATTTTCTTTTTCGTATGTACATAATTCTATTTTTTCTTTTTTTTCTGTATATTTAATTGCATTATCTAACACAATAACTAATAATTGATGTATTCTATTTTTATCTGCATTTATATTTTTATTATAATTTAAATTTATATCAAATTCTTTTCCCTCAATTTCTGCCATTTCTTTATATGGAGTACACATATCTTTAACAAATGTGTCTAAATCAAATTTTTCTTTTTTAATAACATCTTCACTAGAATCTCCTCTTGCAAGAATCATTAATTCTTTTACTAATTTTGCTAATCTTTTGGTTTCATTTAAAGATATTGTTATTTCACTTGCCTTATCTATAATTTTACTATTTGGATTTTCTAATAATAATTCTTGTTTTGTCTGAATTATTGTTAAAGGTGTACGTAATTCATGTGAAGCATTTTGAACAAATTCTGTTTGTTTTTTCCAAGATTTTATTATTGGTTTTAATGTTTTTTTTGATAAAATATAACTTGCTAGTATAGATAATATAATAGAAATTATAATACAGATTATTAATATTTTTGAAAAACTCTCTATTATATTTTCTTCTGCATCTATATTAATTAAAACTTGTACATATATAATTTTATCATTTTGTTCTACCTTGTAATTTATGCATCTATATTGATATGTACTATCTATTGATATTTTATAAACTTTATTTAAATTTTCTTTATCAAATTTTATACTTTTTATATATTCATCAGTATAAATATACCCTATATTTCCATTTCCAGTAACATTACCATCTTCATCTCTTATTAAATATATTAGTCTTGGATTCATACCTGTTTTTGTTTTTGGCTCATCTGGTTTGGAATTATTATCTCTCATTCCTCTATTTGGCATATCTTCTTTATTATTGTTTTCCAAAAAGTCTAACTTATTTTTACTATTTAGAAGTTCCTCATCAGCAGATTTATAAAGAGAATTGCTAAATTGTCCATATATTACCAATCCAAATATAGAAAAAATTATAGTAAATGCAATTAAATTAAACATCATATTTTTTATTAGTTGATTTTTTATTATTTTTTGTTCACTCATACAATATATTTTCACTCCTTATTTATTATTCTGATAGCATATACCCTACACCTCTTATAGTTTTTATATATTTATCATATCCAAATTTTTTTAACTCTTTTCTTATTCCACTTGCATATACTTCAACTACATTTGTTGTTGTTTCACTATTGAAGCCCCATATTTTATCAAAAATCTGCTCTTTTGTTATTATAGTATTTTTGCAGTTAATAAGATATTCAAGCATATCAAACTGCTTTCCTTGTAATAAAACTTCATTCTCATTTATAGTTATTTTTCTTTGTCTTAAATCCAAAATCATATCTTTAAATACTATCTCATTTTTATAATATGTCCTATTATTTCTTCTAATCATAGCCTCTATTCTAACAAGCAATTCTTCTTTTTCAAAAGGTTTAACTAGATAATCATCTGCTCCACTTTTAAATCCCTTTATTTTATCATTTAAAGCATCTTTAGCTGTTAATATCAATACTGGCGTAAATATCTTCTTATTTCTTATTTTTTCAAGTACTTCATATCCATTCATAATTGGCATCATTATATCTAAAATTATTACATCATATATATCTTGCATTGCATACAAAACACCTTCTTCTCCATCAAAAGCCTGCTCAATTTCATATTCATTTTTTAAACACTGCTTTATCGTATCTGATAAAATTTTATCATCTTCTACTATCAAAATTTTCATATAATTATAAATCTCCTTTTTTATTTTTAATAATTATATACTATAAATATTAAAAAAAAATTAAAATTTTTGTAAAAGATTATAGCTGTTTTTTTACAGCAGTATAAATTTAATATTTATTACTTTTTTTAAACACCTTTATAAATACACAAAAAAGAGTGGACTTTTTTCCACTCTCTTTTTATCTAAAAATTGCTTCGAATTCATCTCCATCAATTTTTTCTTTTTCTAATAAAACTCCTGCTACAGCATGTAATTTATCAATGTTTGCTTGTAAGATTTCTGCTGCTGCTCTATATCCAAAGTCAATTATTTTCTTTACTTCTTCATCTATAATTGCAGCTGTTTCTTCAGAATATTCTTTACTTTGTGCAAAATCTCTTCCTAAGAAGACTTCTTCTTGATTAGATCCTAGAGTTATAGTTCCTATTCTATCACTCATACCATACTTTGTAACCATATCTCTTGCAATTTTAGTTGCTCTTTCTATATCATTACTTGCTCCTGTTGAAATATCATCTAA
>OGFY01001466.1_pt1 | contig 17111 bp, 9 predicted proteins | sample 1570951 | NCBI WGS metagenome assembly OGFY01 (sample SAMEA2581942, study PRJEB24529) | metagenome | biome: Human gut stool | place: China | collected 2011
CCCGCCAGTTCGCCGTTAAAGCTTACCGAAGTAACCCCGGTATTGTAAGCAAACGCTTCTTTATAAATTTCAATCAGCGTGTTCGGCAATTTCACGTCGCCCGTTTTGGCAAACGGACAGAAATACAATCTCACCGGCACTTCTTTCGCCGTCGTTTCGTCGCCTTCTTTCTCGTACTTTCCGAAAAGCATGCCGTTTTCCGAATAATAATGCGTGTTGTTTTCGTTTACGTCCACTCTTTCCAGTTTCGGAGAAACGCCCGTCGTTTTGAAAAGATCCATCGAAACAAACGTATATTTCTTCGTTTCCGAACCTTCTTCCTGAACTTCCGCCCAGTTACCGAGGCGCTCTACGGAAGCAGGCAGACTTACGCTGACAAGTTCCGCACAGTTTGCAAACGCACCGTCGCCCACGGAAACAACGCCCTCGCGCAGCGCAAGCGCGGTAAGCGCATGGCAGCCCGAAAAAGCTTTCGCGCCGATGGTCAGCGCGCCCGTGCCGTCCTCAAACGTGAACGCAGTCATATATTTGCAATTCTGGAACGCGCCCTCGCCGATAGACGTAACGCGGGCGGGAAGCACGAACGCCGTAAACCCGTAGCAGCCGGAAAATACGTTGTCGCCAAGAGTCAGCGCCTGTTCCTCGGCAGTTACGCCCTCTGCGGATGCTACAGGCTTTTTCCATACCACTTCGGTAAGCGCCGTGCAGTCTTTGAACGCCGCGTTTCCGATTTCCGTTACGTTCGCGCCGATCGTAACTTTCGTAAGCTTCTGTCTGCATACAAACACGTTCACGCCGATCGTCGTAATCGATCCGGGAAGTTCGTACTCGCCCTCTTTCAACATCGGGTAATACAAAATCTTCGTAGGCACATTTACCTGTTCTTCGTTCAGGTGTTTATCGTAAATAACGCCGTCGCTGCCTTCGTAGTAATAGTTGTTCTCTTTATCTACGGTTACGGTGGCAAGTACGGCGTTGGTGCCGCCGAACACCGCGGAAATATCCACGTTCGCAAGCCCCTTGCCGATGTGCAGCGTTTTTACGCTGCTTCCGCCGTAAGCGGAAACAAACGCCCCGTCTTTGAACGTAACGTTGCCGTTGCTGTTTACGGTTACCACTGTAATTTTCGTACCGCCGAACGCAGCCCCGCCCAGATAGCGCACGTTTTCCGTAAGCGTAAGCTCCGGAATTTTCGTACAGCCGTAGAACGCCCGGTCTTCGATTCTGAGATCGGCGTCGCCCTCTCCGCCTTCAAACGTCAGCGTCGTAATACCCGTACAGCCTTCAAACGCCGATTCGCCGATATTCTGAAGTCTTGCCGGCACCGCAAACGTCGTGATTTTTGTATTCTTATAAAACGCCTTGTCGCCGACACTCGTTACCGAATCGGGCAGCACAACAGCGGTATCCGTTTTCCCTGCGGGATAATACAATAACGTTTTTCCGTCGGCGCTTAAAAGCATGCCGTTCTGCGCGGAATATACCCGTTCCTTGTCCGGCGCAGCATTGCCTCTCACTTCGATATTCGCCAGATGGCTGCATCCTTTGAATACGGACTGTTTATAAGAACCGTCGTCGGCAGCCTTAGCGTCGTACAACTTCATCGTCATAAGACGTGCGGGCAGAATCAGGTTCTCCAGTCTATAGCAGCCTTCAAATGCCTTTTCGTCTATCGTCAGCGCTTTTTCTTCCGTTCCTTCCGGCGCGGCAAGGAATTCCACCTCCGTCAGGTATCTTGCGGTAGCAAACCCGTTTGCCATCACGTTCGTAACGCTTGCGGGCACAATAATCTTCGTAAGCTCTCTGCCGGAGAATACTTCCGCGGGAATCGTCGCTACGTCGTCGGGAATGGCATAAACGCCGTTGTTCCCGGTTTTCGCGTTGGGGAAATAGAACAGCGTATTACCGGTAACGCCGTCGTTCTTGATTACCACGCCGTCCTTCTGCGTCTTTCCGTCCGCCCCGGTAATTTCCGGCGAATAGTACACCGGGTCCACAGTGCCCTCTACTTCGTAAATCGTTACGGATTCAAGCGCGGAACAATCGGAGAACGCCTCAGGCACAATCTTGGTGATGCTGTTCGGAATGTTGATGGCAACGATATTTTTGCATCTGGTGAACGCTTCCGCTTTGATTTCCAGCACCTTTTTCCCGTTGTACGTCGCGGGAACGGTAATCGTAGTGAGATATTTCGCGCCCGCCGCGGGCTTTTTCACGTTATAGCCGCCGAAACCGGCCTCAAATTCGAATATTTCCGCCCAGCGCGCGGTAAGCGTAGCGCCGCCGAGATACTGCCAGCCGTTTTCGGTGATGCTCGCGCCGTTCTGGTCCGCTACCTGCGTATTGCCGTTGAACCAGCCCACAAACGCACGGTTCGTGTCGTTCGATTCGGGCACGGGTAAAGTGAACGGCTGTCTGTATTTCACAGTCGCTCCTTCCGATAAGTCGGAGGCGTTATACGTGCCGCCGTCCAGAGTCAGATGATACGATTTCGGTTCCCACTTCGCATACAACGTCAGATTGCCGTCGTTTTCGAATACGGGCAACGCGCCGTAAGTCAGTTCGTACTTTCTTCCGGCCCCGTTCTCGCCGTCGTACCAGCCGGCAAAATCATAGCCGTTGAAATCGGGGGCGGGCAGCGCAATTTCGTCGCCCGTCGCATAATATCTGTCCGCAATCGTCTGCTCGCTATCGCCTACGTTGTAGCTCAAGGTATACGCTTCCACCGTCGTTTCCGCCCATGCCGAAGCCTCGCCCGCCGCATTGTACGAACGCACGCGCAAAATATTGTTTCCGCTCGTCGTCAGCGTAACTTTCGCGAAAGCGTCGCTCGCTTCGAATACTTCGCCGTCGTTCACCTGCACTTCGTATTTTTTCGCGCCTACAACGCTGTTCCAGGTCAACGTCCCGTTCGAATATTCGGGGTTCAGCTCCGCCGCGGTCGTCAGCGTGAGAATCTCGCCGAACAGCGAATTGCCCGCAGCCGTCTCGTCTTTCGCGCAGACGGAAATCGCGTACGTCTTGTTCGCGGCAAAATCGCCCGCGGTAAACGTATACGCGTTCGTATCCGTTTCAATCGTTCTGTCGCCGATTTTAACGATATACCCCTTCGCGCCCTCCACGGCGTTCCAGGTCAGCGTGTAATCGTTCAGTACCGGCTTCGAAGGCGCGGCAAGCGTGCTCTTCGTCCAGGTAGCGGTTGCGGCAACGGAATTGTTGAATCCTCTGCCCACGGCAACCAGTTTGATTGTATATTCGCCCTTCGCATAGCCTTTCAGATCGAACGAGGTTTTCGTGCCCATGTTAATCGCTTCGCCGTCGTTGATCGTCAACAGATAATAATCCGCGTACTTTACCGCGCTCCACGATAATTTTTCGTTCGTCCCGTCAAGCACGAAGTTTTCGGGCGTTGCCAGCGAGCCGTCGAACGTATACGTTGCCGATACGGAATTGCGATACCCCTCTTTCGCCACCGCCGTTACGGTAAACGTAATGCCGCCTTCTTTCATCGCGCAGCCGGAAAAATCATAGAACGTATCCGTTCCGAGGTCGATTTCTTCATGTACGTGATTTTCCGTACCGCACTCGTACGTAAGCAGATACTTTTCCGCTCCTTCCACGGCGCCGAACGTAAACACGGAAGGATATTTCACCGCAAACAGACATACGCGCGCCAGCGTCTTGTTTTTATAATATGCTTTCGTCTCGCTGTTGCCGCTCTTTACGGTAACAACGTAGTCGCCCGCTTCCTCCGCGGAAAAATCGAACGAATATTTAAGCGAGGAAATCGTCGTTTCGCGCACCGTCTGCTCCGTGCCGTCGTCCGCCAGTTTCGCAATGGTGATTTCATACGACTTGTTCACGCCGAGCGACGTCCAGGAAATTTCCTTTTCGCCCACAGAAACCGCGGAAACGCCGGAATTTTCCCATACGGCGTACAGCACGATGTTTTCGTAAATCGCGTCGCCTTCGTTATATTTCGCCGTCAGCTTCGTTTCGTCGTTGTACGCGCTGTACCACCAGCCGAGGAATTTCGCTCCGTCCTTTTCTCCGGGCTGCGGCAGATTAAACAGCTTTCTTCCCGTCGTTTTACCGGGGAACTCCGCCCCCGTGAATCCGGAGAAAGTAACCGTGTATTCTTCCGTGCCTAAAAGCTCCACGAAGTAAGCGTAGAGCGTGATGTCCTTCGTAACGGGCTGGTCGAACGAATATTTTTCCTTGAAAGAGGAATCTTTATACCAGCCGATGAAAGCAAATTCTTTGCCGTCAACCGTCTTTACGGGGTCGGCGGGTTTTTCCAGCTTCTTGCCGTTCAGAACTTTCGCGTCCGCCTGCGCGACGCCTCCGTTCATCTCGAATTTTACGGTATAATCCACGTTTCTGAGGAAAGTATACGTATGGTTGCCGTATGTAAACGAAATCGTCGCTTCGCTGTACGTCGCTTCGATAATCGTTCCGTCCGTCGTAACCAGCCGCAATTTGGTACCGTTGTAAAGATAGGTGCCGTCAATCGTCTGCCCGCCCAGTTTCAGCGTGAACGTCGAATCGGTCAGCTCAAACGTGTTTCTCGTCTCTCCCTCGTCGGCGTAATAAGATCCGACCTCGGTGAAATGTTTGTCGTAGCCGTCGGGAATCGCAGGCTCGTTCGGCTTGTCTTTGCAAGCCGCGCCTCCCGCCGCCGTAGAGCCGAGCAGAAACGTGAAACACAGCAATTTGAGGAATAAGTGTTTCTTGTCCTTCATAAAAATATACCTCCGTTTTTCGGTTAAAAACTTTGTATCCGAATCGGCTTTGCGCTTTGCGGCGCCGCCGGAATTCACGTAAATCGGTAAATCGCCCGCCCGTTTTCGCATGAAAATCAATCGATTTATCCGATTGATTTATTCGAAAAAACGCTTTAATCGCAATTTTTGCCGTTTTTCGAATCGACATATCCGATAGAAAAAACAAATTGAAATCATTTAATAATGCGATTTTGGAGCTATTTTTGGATATATCGCGGCAAAATAAGCACGGTTGCGATATATTTATGCTTTATTATAGCTTTTTTTCGCAAAAAAGTCAAGTAATTCGAACGGTTTTTTCGATTTTCCGCCCCGCGGCAATTACAGAAACAAATTATTATACAACAAGCAAACGCTCAAAAAAGTTTTTTATAAATGAAAAACTGCTTATCCACACACTCATTCCGATAAGCAGTTTTCATAAAATAACAACAAAACTTTATTTTAGCCCGTAGATTCCGTTTGTTAATTTTTCTCCAGAATATCCGCAATTCTCTTACACGCCAAACCGTCGCCGTACGGGTTACTCGCGTGCGCCATAGCGTCATACGCTTGTTTATTTTCAAGTAACTCTTTGAAATTATCGTAAATTGTTTGCTCGTCCGTTCCCACAAGTTTCAGCGTACCCGCTTTTATCCCTTCGGGGCGTTCCGTAGTATCGCGCATTACAAGAACCGGCTTCCCGAGCGAAGGCGCTTCTTCCTGTATTCCGCCGCTATCCGTTAAAATCATGTAACTTTGCGCAAGAAAATTGTGAAAATCCACCACTTCTAACGGCTCGATAATATGTATTCTGTCGCACCCGCTCAGTTCTTCATCCGCTTCCTGCCGTACTATCGGATTCATATGAATCGGATAAATCGCCTTCACGTCCTTATGCTCGTCCATGATACGCCGAATCGCTTTGAACATATGGTGCATCGGCTCACCGAGATTTTCTCTCCTGTGTGCCGTAATGATTATCAACCTGCTACCTTTTGCCCATACGAGCTCAAGATGTGTATAATTCGGTTTTACCGTCGTTTTCAGTGCGTCTATCGCCGTATTTCCCGTTACATAAATCGTTTCCGCTTTCTTTCCTTCCCTTAAAAGATTTTGTTTCGAAAGTTCCGTCGGAGCAAAATTATACCGAGAAATAATACTTACCGCCTGACGATTAAACTCCTCAGGATAAGGCGAATAGATATTGTATGTACGAAGTCCCGCTTCAACATGTCCCACCGGAATCTGTAAATAGAAACAAGCCAATGCAGTAACAAACGTCGTGGATGTATCTCCGTGCACTAAAACAACGTCCGGCTTCGTTTCTTCCAGCACCGTTTTAATTCGATTGAGAATATTCGTTGTTATATCAAATAGCGTCTGTTTTTCTTTCATTATCGAAAGGTCGTAATCGGGAACGACATTGAACACTTCAAGAACCTGATCAAGCATTTGGCGATGCTGCCCCGTTACGCCAACTACCGTTTTTATCTCTTGTCTTGTTTTCAGTTCGTTCACAAGCGGACACATTTTTATTGCTTCCGGTCTTGTTCCGAACACAAGCATTACCGTTTTCATTATATTCTCCTTTTTAATTTCTTGATCCCTGACAAAATTACTTCACGCACCTCCCGGATATATAGAAGCGCCATCAACATCACCAAAATAAGCTGAATATAAATATATCGATTTCCCCAAAAAGCAACCACCATCTGAACAACCAACAAAAAAACAGACAAATAGTTTCTGAAATAATTTGTTTTCATTGCAATATGTTTTCTTATTCTGATCTCTTGATATAAATAAGAAACAAAAAAGCCTACTACGGTTGCCGTTGCGGCACCATACGCTCCCCATTTCCGGATCAACAAAAAATTCAGTACCGTATTGATTCCCGCCCCAAGCAAAGTCGAAATCATACGTGATTTTGTATCTTTTACAGCCATGAAAATACTGCCCGTAAATAAAGATAACGCGTTCAGAATTCCGGCAACTATAAGCGGCGGTACATATTTCCACGCTTCATAAAATTCATCGGCATACAAAATTTTCGCCAGAGGAACATTCAGCAAAATCGTTACCGCCCCCACCATCAGCATACAGAATCCCGATAGCGTATACATTTTCCCGACAAATCCGTCTTCATCGTTCTTATCAAACTCTTTCACAGCCGAAACCGACCATGCCTGAGAAAAAACGCTTTGAAAAACAGAAATTATTCCGGGAAGCTTCCCTGATATCGCATAAATACCGCTAACCGAAACGCCTGCCATCCAGGAAATAATATAGCGATCCGACGCATTATTTATCCACCATGCCACAGCACTGAATATCATCGGAACAGAAAACGCTACCATCTCTCTGCGCAGCGTCCTGTCATCTTTTATCGAAATATACCGGTATATTCTTCCGAAAAAAAACTCTATCAGCAAAGCTACCATTCCACCGATAAAATTTGCCAGCAAATATTCGTTCAGCCCGCCCTTCAGAACAACCAGAAACAATATATTCGCCCCAAACGTTACCACAGAATTTATCACGCCGCCGACGGTAATTATTTCAACCTTATCTATACCGCGTAAAAATACGGAAAAAATACTATTAAACGTCGAAGTAAAATACAACAGAATAAAAAATACGGCATATGATGGTTTTATCTGTTCAAAGACGCAAACGGAAATCGCCGAAAGCCCCACAAGAATTATCAAACCGATGCCGGCTATTCTCATGCCGATCGAAAGCACCAACGACGAATCGCAATTCTTATCCAATGTATATCTCAGTACAGCGTCGTATATCGTAAGAGAAAATACGGGAACCGCCAGTTGCGATGTAGCGGAAATCAAATCGGCAATGCCGTATTCTTCCGTACTTAAAGCTCCCGTATAAATCGGAATCAATACAAATCCTAACAATTTAGGAATAAACGAACTGATAGCGAACAATAAAATATTCTTCAGTAAATACTTATATTTTTTTTCGGTGCTTTTCTCTTCCATTACTTTCCGCCGGATTTTTTCATCCATTTAAATGTTTCTTTAAAAGCCGTTTTTACTCCGTGGATTTTCTTTACCGCTTTGAATTTCGAATATTTTCTGGCAAGTCTTCTCGGTAAAAATTTTTTATATTTTTTAAACAAAACCGCCGCAAGCTTATCCTCCTCGGAAAGCCAGGAGCCGTCGAAATGATGAATCGTATACGTATTGTCGGTGATTGTCAATGCTTGCGTCGCGGCGTCCTTAGGGCAAAAATAATCTTTTGGAAATAACGTAAAACCATTTATAGTCTGAAATGAATTGTCAAGTTTCAATCCATACTTCAAACAAGTATCGGTAATCCGCACAACGTTCGGCGTCATATCGTACGAGCCGTCGTTTTTAATAAAATGCGCTTCGTTGTATTCCCGCAAAAATTCTTCAAACAGCGGATGCCCTTTCTCGCAAGCCATCATCCCCGTCGGAATCCGTTCTTTTGTTTCAAAACCGGAAACGGCCTTGAAATTCAGAATATCGTCCAGAGGCTTCAATACTTCCACATCTGTATCCATATAAATTCCGCCGTAATTCACAAGAGCATATAATCTCGCCACATCGGATACAAACGCCCATTTTTCAGCCGTATACGCTTCTTTTACGTAAGTATTGATATTTAAATCGAAATTGCTTTCGTTCCACTCGATAATTTGATAATCCGGGCAAAACTTTTTCCAGCTTTCAATACACTTTTTTGCAAGCTCCGGCAGCGGATTTCCTCCGAACCAGCAATAATGTATTACTTTAGGTATCATATACACTGTTCCTTTTTATTTCAATTTACTATATAGCTTTATTAAAAACAGCCATCTGTATTTCAAAGTGAATTTCGCCAGACAACCTTTTATATTTCTTACATCATACCGGCAATATTTCAATCTTTCTTTTACGAAATCCGATTTCAGATACTCTTTGATTCTTTTTCCGATCATTTTCTCCGATTCTTGTTTTTCATAAAATTGCGAATAAACCGCATTAAACAAATTATGCGTAAACTGCCTGTCCGCCTGTGCCGCAAAATCAAACAATTCTAAATTCATCTCATTTTTCAGATGACGAAAAACCAATTCCGCTCCGTATAAATTAAAAACGCTTTTGTTTTTTGTCATCGATTCGGAATTTTGCCTGTAATAATATAGACAGTCATCCAAGATATACAAGGATTGAGCCAAAAAAATGCACGGACGAGTACAAGCCTGATCTTCGGCAATTTTTATCCTATCATCCACTTTGCTTTGCTGTATAGCATATAATTCGCGTTTAATCGCCTTTCCCCAAAGCGTCGGCGAAAAATATCTTCCGTATTTATCCTCTATCAAAAACGGAAAAATCTCCTTTTCCATTCTTTCTCTGTTATAAAATCCCGAAGTACAGTTTACAGAAACCTTCCGTTCCGAATTTTTATTCGCGGCAATAAAACCGCACGCTATAATATCGGCTCCGCTTTTTTCAATCGCTTCACACAGAACCGCGCAATATTTCTTATCCAGCCAATCATCGCCGTCCAGGCAAAGAACATAATCTCCTTTAGCAAGCGCCGCGCCTGTTTTTCTGGCGCTGACAAGTCCGCCGTTCGGTTTATGCACCACAACAGCCCTTTTTTCCTTTGTCGCGAACCGATCGCATATTTCGCCCGAAGAATCCGTTGAACCGTCGTCAATAATAATAATTTCGAAATCAGGAAACGTCTGCGCTTCTATGCTCTCAAAACATCGGGGCAAAAATTTTTCAACATTATATACGGGAATAATAATACTGAACTTCATAAGTTTTATATCTTAAACGGAATAATATCCGCATGTTTAAACAAGTAAAACTCCACAAAAAACAGAAGAGCATAATATACAACAATGCCCGCTTCAAGGAGATCATACCACTGTACCGTAATCTGTTTTTTGGTACTATCCGGCAATAAACCGCCTTTGTCAGGCTCGCATATTACAGTCATCTGAGGAATAATCAGAACGCCGAATACGGAAAAATAGTACATAATTCTTTTAATCGCGCCGGAAACAAATCCAAGCGATTCAAAAATCACCCCGACAAGCATCATCATCAAGTAAAATACATTATTTTGATTTTTAATCTTCAGCTTCTCGGAAAAAACCAGGATTCCGAGCAAAATAACAGCAGACAAATAAAAGCTGTAATTATTTCCGAGGTCCGAAGCGACAGGCGATAAATAATGTGAAAACCGCTCTCCCAGCATTTTCAATACAAGCGGATAACAAATTCTCAATAAAACAGCGCAAATCGGCACCACACACATAGCCTTGCTTTTCCAAAAACCGTCCTTATCTCTGAAAAAGCGCAGATTCAACAAATAGAACGGCAATATAATTACTGCCGTCTGATGGAAACATACCGCAATGAAAGCATTCACAAAAAAAACAATCGGTTTTTTTTCCAGCATATACTGTAACGCCAGAAATGCAAAGCTCACCGCCGCCGCCTGTTTCATGATATTGAATCCCATTGTATACATCGTTGTTAAAAAGGCAAAAGACGATAAAAACACAGAAACGTTGTTTTTATTTTTCAATAACACAACAGAAGCAGGCACGTAAACGGCGGCGGCAGACAGTAAAAAGAAAAGTCGTTCGCTGCGATAAACATTCGCGATTTTTATGATCAGAAATAACGCCGGCGTTGTCGTCTTGAATTGACCTGTCTTGAAATACGTCCCGACGGATATTTTCCCGACCTGTTTATACTCATTTGAATAATTATAATAATCGGTTCCCACACCATTCCGCAATGCGGCAAACACAATCACCAACCCCGCCGCAAGGAAGTAAAACAATTTTTTTTCTTTTTTATCTTTCGCATATGCCGAAAAGTGCAGACAAACAGAATCAATCAGATATAATGAAATGTAAAGCAAAACACTGCAAATATTATAAAAAATTGTCATTCGTCTTCACCGATAATACTCAGCACGATTCTGTTAATTTTCCGTTGATCGAATTTTTCTTCCGCAAACAACCGCGCGTTTTTTCCCATCTCTTCCGCTTCTTCCGGATGTTCGATAATCCGGATTGCTTTTTCCGCCAGTTTATTCACATTGTCAGCCCCTGCAAGAAACCCGTTGTATCCGTCTTTCACCGTTTCCCGGCATCCGATATTGTCGCTCGTAAGCACGGCCCTTCCCGTCGCTTCCGCCTCCATGATCGACATCGGGACTCCTTCTCGATAACTACTCGGCAGTATAAACGCCGTGCACTCTCCGAGATACGCCCGCACGTCTTTCACCACGCCGAGATAGTTCACGCTTCCGTCATCGATATACTCCCGTATATCGGAAAGCGTTACGGTACTCTCCGCGCCCAAATAATTAAACACGGCGTCGGGATATTTTTTCTTCACGATTCTCGCGCACTCGCAGTATTCGTAAACGCCCTTGGTTTTAAGCATCCGGGCTACCATCAGAAACGTCCGACGGTTTTTCATCGGCATAAACGCAAACCTTTCAAGATCCACGCCCACTCCGGGAATCACTTTACAACGCTCTTCTTTCACAAGCCGCCGCCCGATAAATTCCGCTTTATCGTCGTTGTTCAGAAAAATAATTTTTTTACTATACCGGAAAGACTTTTTATACAAACAACAAACAGTTTTGCGAATGATCGCCCATTTTAAACCGCGATTGATAAACACGTCCCCGGCGCCTTCAACCATCGAAACGATATGCTTCACACCGGCTTTATGTGCCGCCGCCACGCCGAGCGTATTCGGTTTCAGCATAAACGTCATCACTACGTCCGGCCGAACCTCCCCGATTATCTTTTGATAATATCCTTTCAGGCGCAGAAGCGCAAAAGGATTCAGACTTCTGTTGCTTTGTTCCGCACAAAACAATCTGTCAATCGGCAATGCCCGTATTTCTTCCTTATATTTCGAATCAAGCACCGCTACGGAAACGTTCCAGCCGGCGTCTTTTAACGCCTGTATCAACCCCACGCGAAAATTGAGAACTGTCTGCGAAGCGCCGCAAAGCAATAAAATTTTTTTCATCTTTTCTTTTGCACCTCACATCCGCAATTTCTTCTCTATGCGAAAAAAGCCGCGGGTACGGCATTTTCTCATACTCATTTGCTGCTTTTTCTTCGTCTTTTTTCCGCATCAGCGCATTTTTTCCGCGTCGTTGCCGTCGCGGCGGAGTACCGCCACCAGCGTGCGGAAAAACAATTTAATATCCAGCCACAGCGAAGCGTGTTTCACGTAATACGCATCCAGAATCGCCTTGTTTTTATAATACACGTTGTCGCGCCCGTGCACCTGCGCGTAACCCGAAATGCCGGGGCGCATCTCAAACACTCCCAGTCGCGCCCGCATCTCGTTGCAATGCGCTTCGCTCAGTATCAGCGGACGATACCCGATAATCGACATTTTACCGGAAAGACAGCAGAATAATTGCGGAAGCTCGTCCAGCGAAAATCGGCGCAGAAACTTTCCCACTTTCGTCATATACCGTTCGGGATGATCGAGAATCGAAGTCGCCGTATCCCCGGGCGCCGTTATCTTCATCGAGCGGAATTTCAGGCAGTAAAACACCTTTCCCTTCCGCCCCACCCGTTTTTGTTTAAACAAAACGGGACCTTTCGAATCGCACTTGATGGCAATCGCGATCGCCAGAAACAACGGCGAAAAAACAATAATCGCCAACAGCGATAAAACTATATCCAGCGTCCTTTTGCAAAAACGATATACGTACCGCTTTTTCACGTTCGGCCGAAACGCGGCGATATACTCCTCGTAATATTCGTCGGAATATTTCCGCGCAACGTCGAATTGCTCCGGATTGCCCGCCATACCGTTTTCGGCGCACGCCTCTGTTTTTCCATCCATCGGACGGCACGCGGGATCCGTCGCTTCGGAAAAAGCGACTTTTTCGTTAACTTTTTCCGCGCGCTTTTCCGCGCCGTGCTCCAACGTAACAGTATTCATTGTGCTCAAATTTTTCTCCACATGTCTTCGGGCGGAACCGTCCGGAATATCCGACCGTTTTTCGCCCGAAACCGCGTATATCTTCGTTATCGTACCGCGTGCGCCGTATGGGCACACGAATTTCTTTTATTATAACACGATTGACCATATTTGGCAAGTAAATTAACGGCGTTACGTTTTTTTAGCCCGTTTTTCGCATTTTTTTTGCCTTTATTTGCCTTTTTTGTATGAAAAATCCACAAAAACAGTTCATTTTTACCTGTTTTCCCGCAATTCTCCGTTCCCGTCCGTGCGCACGCTTTCCCCTTGCCCACGGCTTACTTTTCCCGCAACCGTTTTTGTCAGTACGGAGCACTTCCTTTCTGTCTTTTCGCCCCTGCCGCGCGCAGGGCTCTTTATTCTCCCGTTCCGTTCGAATCTCATACGCACGCGCCACGTAAATTTGCCTCCGAATTTGCCGCTAAAAATAAGCCCGACGCTTTCCGCTTGTATCTTCTGCACGTCCTGCCGCTCCTCCCGCCGCGCGTATTTTCCCCGCCGCACGTATTTTTCCCGTCCGTATGCGTTCGTTTTTCCCGCAATAAACCGCACGCCCGCCGCAACGCCGCTTTCGCGCGGCTAACATCCGCGGCAGAACCGACGACAGCCGAACCAAACAGAAATCGCACAGACAACAGCCGTCCTTTTATCTTTCTGCGTCATACGCCGCACCGCGTCGCTTTTCCCCGCCCGCCGCATCAAACAGCGCAAGCAAAAAGCACATAAAGAAAAATCGTTCCGGAGAAACGCTTCTCCGGAACGATTCCGAAATCAAAAATTCGTCTTACTTCTTCGCCGCGGCAACCTGCTTCGCAACTTCTTCGCTCAGGTCCTCGCTCTTCTTTTCCAAGCCTTCGCCCATCACGTAGAACACGAAACGGTTCGCTTTCGCGCCCGCCGCATTCAGAATGTCGGCAACCGTCTTTTTGTCGTCCTTGATGAATGCCTGCTTCAGAAGGCAGTTTTCTTCGTAGAACTTCTTGATTCTGCCGAGCACCATCTTTTCCGCAATCGCTTCGGGCTTACCTTCGTTGATTGCCTGCTGCTTCAGCACTTCTTTCTCTTTTTCAAGGGTTTCCGTCGAAACCTCGTCCTCGGAAAGATACGCGGGCTTCGTGAACGCGATCTGCAGCGTAAGTTCGTGCGCGGCTTCTTTCGCGGCTTCCGTTTCTTCGCCCGCCATGTCCACCAGCACGCCCAGCTTTCCGCCGAGGTGGATGTACTTCGCAAGGAATCCTTCCGTTTCGTACGCCGTGAATCTGCGTACGGCAATCTTTTCGCCGATAACCGCCGTCTGACCTTTCAGGTAATTTTCAACGGTGTTGCCGTCGGAAACTTTGCAGGAAGCAAGCGCTTCCGCGTCCGCGGGCTTTTCCGCAAGAATCACCTTCGAAATTTCTTCGGCAATCGCCGTAAACTGCGGGTTCTTCGCCACGAAATCCGATTCGCAGTTCACTTCCACAAGCACGCCTTTCTTATCTTTGATATACGCGTAAACGATCCCTTCCGCCGCAATGCGGGAAGCCTTCTTTTCCGCTTTCGCAATGCCCCGTTCGCGAAGGAGGTCCATCGCCTTTTCCATATCGCCGTCGGTATCCGTCAACGCTTTTTTACAATCCATTACGCCCGCGCCCGTCTTTTCGCGCAGAGCCATTACGTCTTTTGCCGTAAACGCCATTGTTTTATTCTCCTTTCCCTGATATTTCTTTGTTTTCCCGTGCGTTCCGCCGCGCCTTTTCGCCCGCTTGTCCGCACAAAGCGGAAACGGCGTGAAAAATTGCCGCAAAATATCCGGAACGCCGGAATTTCACGAACGCGCCGATCGGAAATCTCTCACGGCGCGCTCCTGTTTTTCGTTGCCTGTTACTCGGCTTTTTCTTCCGCCTCGGCTGCGGGTTCCGCCGCCACGACTTCTTCCATATCTTTCGCCTCGGTCGCGGTTTCTTCCTGCGCGGGTGCCAAAGCTTCCGCGCCCTGGTTCGCTTCGATTACGGCGTTCGCAATCACCGACGTGATCAGTTTGATCGCGCGGATAGCGTCGTCGTTACCGGGAATCACGTAATCGATTTCGTCGGGGTCGCAGTTGGTATCGGTAATCGCCACTACGGGGATACCCATTTTCTTCGCTTCCTTCACCGCGATTTCTTCACCGTGAGGGTCCACCACAAACATCACGCCGGGCATCGATTTCATGTTCTTGATGCCGCCGAGATTCGCCTGCAATTTGCCCATTTCCTTTTTAAGAAGCATTACTTCTTTCTTGGGCAGAAGCTCGAACTCTCCGTTCGCTTCCATCTTTTCCAGTTTTTCAAGGCGTTCCACGCGCGAACGCATCGTCTTGAAGTTGGTAAGGCAACCGCCCAGCCAGCGCGAATTCACGTAGAATTGCCCGCAGCGTTCCGCCTCTTCTTTCACCGCTTCCTGCGCCTGGTTCTTCGTACCCACGAAAAGTACGGTCTTGCCCGCTTTCACGCTGTCGCATACAAACTTGTACGCTTCTTCGATCAGACCTACGGTAAGCTGTAAGTCGATGATGTGAATGTCGTTTCTCGCGGCGAAGATGTACTTCTTCATTTTCGGGTTCCATTTTCTCGTCTGATGTCCGAAATGAACGCCTGCTTCGAGAAGCTGTTTCATTGTGATAACTGCCATAATTGTGCCTCCGTTAAACCTCCCCGCTTCGCGTATCACCGCCTTTCATCATCCGCATTGAATAAGATTTACGGACACGGTAGGCGCGCGAAAAATCGGGTGCGTATTTTTTAGCTCTATTTATTTTAGCATATCTTAGATTTTTGAGCAACTTTTTTTGCGCCGTTTTTTTCGATAATTTTTCTTTTTTTCTTATTTTTTTTGTTTATCGCAACATATCCGGGCAAAAACGGCGTTATTTCAGCCGAAATAATCTATCTGCATCGCTTTGCGCACGGCTGCAAGCGTCTGCGCCGCCTTCTTTTCCGCCGCTTCGCATCCGCGGCGCAGAATTTCGCGCACTTCGTCCTTTCTGCCTTCCCACGCCTTGCGCCGCTCGTAAATGGGCGCGAGTTCCTCGTTTAAAACGTTGATCAGAAACTTCTTTATTTTTACGTCGCCCAGGCCCCCGCGGCGGTAACGATCCTTCAGTTCGTCCAGATTTTTATAGTCGGGCAGATACTTCGCAAACTGATCTTCGCGGCAGAACGCGTCAAGGTAGGTGAACACCGTGTTTCCTTCCACCTTTCCGGGATCGCTTACTTTAATGTGGTCGGGGTCGGTATACATCGACATTACCTTTTCCTTAATAGCCGCGGGCTCGTCCGCAAGGTAAATGCAGTTTCCCAGCGATTTGCTCATCTTCGCCTTGCCGTCAAGCCCCGGCAGGCGGAAGCAGTTCTTGTTCGCGGGCAGCACGATTTCCGGCTCCACCAGCGTTTCGCCGTACACCGCGTTGAATTTATGCACGATTTCCTTGCACTGTTCTATCATCGGCGCCTGATCCTCCCCCACGGGAACGGCGGTCGCGCCGAACGCCGTAATGTCCGCCGCCTGCGAGATAGGATACGTTAAAAAGCCCACAGGTATGCTCGTTTCGAAATTTCTCAGCTGAATTTCGGCTTTCACCGTCGGGTTTCTCTGCAACCTCGAAAGGGTTACGAGATTCATATAGTAGAACGTCAGCTCGGTCAGTTCGGGCACCGTAGACTGTATAAAAATCGTGGATTTCTCGGGGTCGATACCGCAGGCAAGATAGTCCAGCGCCACTTCCATCACGTTGGAGCGCACCTTTTCGGGGTGTTCGGCGTTGTCGGTCAACGCCTGCGCGTCGGCAATCATAATGTAAATTTCGTCGAATTTACCCGTGTTCTGCAGCCGCACGCGTTCGCGCAGCGAACCTACGTAATGCCCGATATGCAGTCTGCCCGTGGGTCTGTCGCCCGTCAGAATAACGTTTTTCATCGCAAAAATGCTCCTTCTTTTTTCCGCTTCCGCGCAAAGAACGCAAAAACGGCAATAAACAAGCTTGATTTTTGCAAAATTATACCACGAAAAAGCGCGTTTGTCAACGGTTTTCGCCCGTCCTCGCCCGCCTCGGAAAGCTTTTTGCTCATTTCCCTCCGCGCCGGCAACGTTCGCTCCGCGCAAATCTCTGTCCGCCCGCGCAAACCGAGTTCCCTCCGCGCAAATTCCCGTCCGCCCGCACAACCCCGCGTTTCCTCCGCGTAACCCAAGCGCTTTCCGCGCAAACCGCGATACCGTCTTTTTCTTATTCGTATTCGTCGAACGATCTTCTTCCGTCCCCCCTCGGCGCGGGCGCATACGTCGGCGCGGGCGGATACAAAGGCGGCGC
>OGFY01001472.1_pt1 | contig 17050 bp, 15 predicted proteins | sample 1570951 | NCBI WGS metagenome assembly OGFY01 (sample SAMEA2581942, study PRJEB24529) | metagenome | biome: Human gut stool | place: China | collected 2011
ATTGGATTTTGTGAGGACTCTTTTTACTTCAACGTTTCAGATGATTGGCTGCAGCTGGTGTGCATCTCGGAAGCGCTGCGCCTTTTGTTCTGGCTGCTGACGAAGTATGCGGGCATGAGCGCCCTTGCCTTCTGGACGAACATCATGTTCGTGCTGCTGGCCTGCGCCCGGGGCTGGGCAGCGCTTGTGCTGTATAAGACCCAGGAGGAGACCCTGTGACCCAGCGGCGCAAGTCCAAAAAAACGGAAGCGGAACCGCGCCGTGTGAACCGGCGCACCTTTCTGGCGGGGGCCGGTGCTGCCGCCTGCGTGGGCGCGGGGCTGTGGCTGCGCAGAAAAAAGTTTTCCAAACGGGACAAAACGAAAGCGGAAAAACAGCCTGTTGAGAACCCTGCCCTGCCTGCAGGCGAGTGGCGGGCCGTATGGGTGAGCTATCTGGAATGGGCCGGGATGGACTTTTCCTCCGAAGCAGCCTTCCGTGCCAGTGCGGCGGAGCTGATGGACAACTGTCTGTCCATCGGGCTGAACACCGTCATTGCGCAGGTGCGGCCTTTCGGGGATGCGCTTTACAGGAGCAACCTCTTCCCGTGGAGCCATCTCTGCACCGGCGTACAGGGGCAGGACCCCGGCTTCGACCCGCTGGACGTCCTCATCACCGAAGCACACAGCCGGGGCCTTTCGCTGGAAGCGTGGGTGAACCCCTACCGCCTCCGCTCCTCGGCGAAGATGCCGCCCGCACTGGCGGAAAATAACCTTGCCAATGTACATCCCGAGTGGGTCTGCGCCGTGGGTGAGGGGCTGTACCTGAACCCGGCCATCCCGGAAGCCGCAGACTATGTGGTGAAGGGCGTGGCCGAGCTGGTGCAGAACTACGCTGTGGACGGCATCCATTTCGACGACTATTTTTACCCCACGACAGACGCCGCACTGGACGCGGCCCAGTTCGCCGCCAGCGGCGCGGGGGATCTGGCCGCATGGCGGCGGCAGAACGTCACCGCGCTGGTGAAAGCGGCCCACGACGCCGTCAAAGCCGCCGACGCTACCCTCCGCTTTGGCGTCAGCCCGCAGGGCAACCCCGACAACGACCTCGGCCAGCAGTACAGCGACGTGAAAGCATGGCTGGCCGCCGAGGGCGAAAACGCCGTGGTGGACTACCTCTGCCCGCAGATATACTGGGGCTGCGGCTATACCCTCCAGTCGGGCAGCACCCGCTTCGCCTTTGAGAACATCGTGCCGGAGTGGCTGGCCATGCCCCGGGCGGCATCCACGGCCCTCTACTTCGGGCTGGGGGCCTATCGCATCGGCGAGGGCGACGGCGGTGCCAACGAGGACAGCCGGAGCCAGTGGTGTACGGGCAGCGCTCTTGCCCGGCAGGTGGAACGTCTGCACAGCCTCGGTGCAGGCGGATGGGCGCTCTACCGGTACGATTCGCTGTTCCGGTCGGCTCAGCCGGAGCTTGCCGACGCCGAACGTGCGGCGCTGGCCGCTCTGACTACAGCCTGAACTCTTGTATGGGAGCATAAAATGCGGTATACTATTAAAAGCTATTTTCGTAAGCGCTGCACACCGCCTGAGCGGTCTTTTTGCCTGCATACTGCGTTGATTTTCCTTGCGATCCGCCTAGGATTGCTTCGGAAAACCGCCTTGTCTGCCGACAAAAATCCTCGTCATTCGGCGCACCCTGCTTGCGAAAATAACTTTTAAGAATCGTGTAAAACCTCGTGTTAAAACAAAATTTGAGGATAAAAGATCATGAAAAAGATAAAGCGAATCGCCCTGCTCGTCGTGGCGGTGCTGGTGCTGCTTGTGGCTGCATCCGGCGTCAAGACTGTGCTGGACATGAAGAACAGCGCGGACAACGAGGTGCAGGAAGAGGACAGCACCCGCTGGGCCGAACCGACCAGCGACCCGCTGAACATCGAGGGCATTGCTGACGCCTCGGCCAAGTATGCCTCGGCGGCGGTGAACGGGAGCCTGAACCTCGTGTTCAACGGCATCTGGAGCCGCCAGACCGATTACTTCACCGTCCCGGGCGGCAGCCTGACCATCACCGGCTACGGCACCGCCGAGGGTACCCAGCGGTACAAGGTGTCCGTCTGGCAGAAGGTGGCCGGCGGCGCACAGTACGTCAACGGAAGCACCTATTATATCAAGACCGATGGTCAGAACTACCGCTGCGTCATCTCCGGGCTGGACCCGGCGGCCAGCTACCGCCTGACCATCTCCTACGATTCCAGCCGCTACTACCTCTACGGCGGACTCAAGGTGGAGGGCATCGCAGGATGAAGACACAGACCAGACATTCGCTCATGCTGATGCTCTGCGCCTTTATCTGGGGTACGGCTTTCGTGGCCCAGAGCGCAGGCTCCGGCATGGGGGCCTATTCCTTCCTCGCAGGGCGCAGCTGGCTGGCTGTCCTCGTGCTGATCCCCACCGTGTTCGCTTTCGACGCCGTGCGCAAAAAACAGGGCCAGCCCTACGGCTGGCCGAAGGAGAAGTCGGAGCGCAAGACCCTGCTGGCGGCGGGCCTCGTCTGCGGAACCTTCCTGTTCGCGGCCTCAGCGGCTCAGCAGATCGGCATCACCATCAACCCGTCCACGGCCAAGGCTGCGTTCCTGACGGCCATGTACGTTGTGCTGGTGCCGGTGTTCGGCCTCTTTCTGGGCCGGAAGGGCAGCGCTCAGCTCTGGGTCAGCATGGTCATCGCCGTGGCGGGCCTGTATATGCTCTGCATGAAGAACGGCTTCGGCGGCATTGAGACCAGCGACTGGATACTTCTCAGCTGCGCCGTACTGTTCAGCTTCCAGATCATGTCCATCGACCACTTTTCGCCGCTTGTGGACGGTGTGCGGCTGAGCCTCATCCAGTTCATTGTGGTGGCTGTGGAAAGCTCTGCGGCGGCGCTGATCTTCGAGACGCCCACGCTGGCAGAGTACGGCGCAAACTTTCTGCCGGTGGTTTACTGCGGCGTCATGTCCAGCGGCGCGGGCTATACGCTTCAGATCCTGGGCCAGAAAGAGCTGAACCCCGCCATCGCCAGCCTTATCATGTGTTTGGAAAGCGTATTCAGCGCGCTGGGCGGCTGGCTGCTGCTGGGCCAGAACCTTTCGATGCGGGAGAGCGCAGGCTGCGCACTCATCTTCGCCGCGGTCGTGCTGTCTCAGCTGCCCCTTGCGGAGCTGCGCAGATGCAAAAAGGGCGCGTGATGCTGCGGGCGGCCGGGGGCATCCCCTATGAGCTGACGCGGGGGCGGGTCAAGCGGCTCAACCTCCACGTCCGGCGGGACGGCACCGTGGCCCTCAGCATCCCCCTGCGCACGACGCTGGAAGCCGCCGACGCCTACGTCATCGCCGAGGCGGAGTGGATACGGGCTGCACAGGCCCGGCAGGCCGCCCGCGAAAAGCGGCAGGAGGAGCTGCCCGACAAGGCGGTCGCGCTGGCCCACTTCACGGCCATGAGCGACAAGGTCTACCCGGCCTTTGCCGGGGTGCTGGGCGGGCAGAAGCCCACCATCAAAGTGCGCAGCATGACCAGCCGCTGGGGCGTCTGCCACATGGCGAAGCGCCAGATCACTTTCGCGCTCCAGCTCTACAATATGCCCGAGGCGGCACAGATCTATGTGGTAGTGCATGAGTACTGCCACTTTTTGCAGCCCAACCACAGCCCGGCTTTCTGGGCCGAGGTGGCGAAGCTGATGCCGGACTGGAAAGCCCGAAGAGACTTATTAAAAGGATAACGGCCTTGCCCTCTCCGTCACCTTCGGTGACACCTCTCCCAAAGGGAGAGGCAAAAAGGCTCCCCCTTTGGGGGAGCTGGCAGACCCGAAAGGGTCTGACTGAGAGGGCAAGCCAGTAAAAAATAGAGGAGAAAATCTTTTGGAAAGCAAAAAGACCTCCGGCGGCGATAAATATTCGAAGCTCGCCGGCAATACCATCATCTTTGCCATCAGCAGCTTTTCGTCCAAGCTGCTGACGCTCATCGTCCAGCCCTTCCTGACCTACGCGATGGCCGAGATCTCCGACCTCGGCCTGTCGAAGATTTTGAGCCAGTACGCCAACCTGCTCATCCCCTTTGTGTCGATGGGGATGTCCAACGCCATCATCCGCTTCGGCCTCGACAAGGGCAACAGCGAAAAGCAGGTGTTCACCAACGGCCTGCTCACCATCCTCGGCGGCTTCGGCATCCTCGTGCTCTGCTGGCCGGTGGCGCAGTTTTTGCCCGATATGGCCCAGTACGGCCTGCTCATTTATATTTACGTCCTGATGAGCTGTCTGCGCACCCTCTGCACCCAGTTCGTGCGCAGCCGCCAGTGGAACAAGCTGGTGGCCGTGGACGGTGTGCTCTGCACCGTGGCGACCATGGCGTTTTATGTGCTCTATCTGGTGGGTTTCAAGTGGGGGGCCAACGGCTATCTGCTGGCCATTATCAGCGGCGACTTCGTGAGCGTGCTCTTCCTGATGCTCACCGGAAAGCTCTGGGATTTCATCGAGCTGAAGGGCATCAACAAGACCCTCTGGAAGCAGATGCTCCACTTCTCGCTGCCCATGATACCGGCCCAGATAAGCTTCTGGATCATCAACGCCTCCGATCTGTTCTTTGTGCGTGAGATGTGCGACGGCCTCGACGGCCACAGCGGCGACGCATGGAGCGGCCTGCTCTCCACCGGTTACTTCCTGCCCACCATCCTCACGACGCTGGGCCTTATCTTCTACGATGCATGGCAGCTGTCGGCTGTCACCGAGGAAGAGGGGAGAGCCAGGTTCTTCACCCAGATCTTCCGCACCTATTCCAGCGTGCTGTTCTGCTGTGCAGCGGGCATCATCTGGCTCTGCCGCCCGGTCATGCACGTCATGAAGTCCAACTACTATTACGCATGGCACTTCGTGCCGTTCCTCGTGCTGGCGTCTACCTGCAGCTGCTTCAACCAGTTCATGAACAGCGTCTATGTCGTGAATAAGAAGTCCCAGCGCAGCATGGTCACCATGATGGCCGGTGCCATCAGCAACTGCCTCATGAACTACTTCTTCATCAAGTGGTGGGGTCCCGTGGGTGCGACCTATGCGTCCTTCCTCGGCCTCGGGCTGGTGTTCACTCTCCGCGCCATGGACGCCCACGGCATGATCGGGATGCGCGTCCACCCGGGCCGTGTTCTCGTCAACGCCGCCGCTCTGGTGTTCGAGGCTTTCGTGCTGCTGGCCGAGACGCCGCTGTACGGTCTCTGGACGGGCATCATCACCGCCCTTATCATCCTGTACAACTTCTCCGGTGTCTGGGCCATGGCCCGCATCCTGCTGCCTAAAATCCTGGGCCGCCGGGGCAAGGCCCTTGTGGCCCTCGTGGACGGCTGGGCAGCCAAAAAGTAAAGAAGAAAAACAAAAAACGGGGCTGTTGCACAACAGCCCCGTTATGTTTATCAGATCTGTTTGTTCAGCCAGCCGGCGATGTCCGCAAAGACCTCGGCTTTGTTCGTCTCCACCAGCAGCTCGTGGCGGGCGCCGGGGTAGAATTTCGACTCGATGTTCCCGACACCGGCGTCCCGGAGGCTCTGGATGGCCCGCCGGACTCCGGCGGTGCGCTCGCCCACAGGGTCGGCGTCACCGGCGAGGAAGAGAAGGGGCAGGCTCTTGGGCGTCCCGGCCAGAACGGCGGGGTCGTACAGCCGCAGGATGCCGGTGAACATGCTGTAGTAGGCGTTCAGAGTGAAGGTGAACATGCAGCGCTCGTCGGCGCGGTATTTGTCCACTTCGGCCTGGTCACGGTTGAGCCAGTCCTGAGGCGTGCGGCCCTCGAGCCCCCTGTTATAGCCGAGGAAGGAGAGGCTCGCCACCAGCTTGCTGCGGTGCTCCCAGCCGAAAAAGACGGCCAGCACCCGGCAGAGCGCCCGGGCCGTGGCGACCAGCGCTTTGGGCTGGAAGCCGGTACCCATGATGATGGCTCCGTCAAGCTCACCGCCCCACTCGCAAAGGTACTGCCGGGCGTAGAACGAGCCCATGCTGTGGCCCAGCAGAAAATAGGGGACGCCGGGATAGAGCTGCTTCGTCAGCGCAGTGACAGCATGAAGATCGTCGAGGACGGCGCGGTTGCCGTCGGGCTGGGCGAAATAGCCGTAATCCGCCCTGGTGCGGATGGAGCCGCCGTGGCCCAGATGGTCGTGGCCGGTGACGAGGATGCCCCGGGCGGCCAGATACTCGGCCAGAGGCTTGTACCGGTCGATGAACTCCACCATGCCGTGGGAGAGCTGCAGGATGGCCCGCACCTCACCCTCCGGCACACAGCGGAATGCATGGAGCGTCCGGCCCGGTACGCAGGAGGGCAGGGTGAAGTCGATCATCTGACTCATGTGATTCTCCTTTTCCGTTTACAGCGCAGCGATCTTGGCCCGGCAGGCGGGGCAGATGCAGTAACCCTCATACTGGGCCATGTCGGCCGCCAGCTCACCGCAGAAATCGCAGCTGCCGGCGGGACGGTGCTTTTTGAGGATGATCTGATCGCCCTCCACGAAGATCTCGAGCTTCGAGTCCTTGTCGATGTGCATAGTGGTGCGCAGCTCCTTGGGGAGGACGATGCGGCCCAGAGAATCGATGCCCCGAACGATGCCAGTTGTTTTCATATTCATTTCTCCTTTTCAGTGTGTCCGGAAAGATGGCAGAATGAGCGTCTTTTACGCCGACACAACGCAAAAAATGTTCCCGTGCAGGAAAAACAGGAAAATTCTGTCAACTTGTTCCTGTTCAGTATACAAAAAGTTGAGTCATTCGTCAATCTAAACGGGCAGATTCGACAAAAACTTCTCAAAGAAGCAAAGAGTGGCGGCCAAGGCCGCTCCTCTTTGCTGTCTCCGTTGACAAACAGGGCCGGAGAGGGTAAACTTAGGCAGAGATATTTGCAATTCATTTGCCTATGATAGATTAAAAGGAGAAATCATTATGCCGAACAATACTATCCGCACCCGTTTTGCTCCCTCGCCTACGGGTTATATGCACGTTGGCAACCTGCGCACGGCCCTGTATACCTACCTGATGGCCAAGCACGACGACGGCACCTTCATCCTCCGCATCGAGGACACCGACCAGGGCCGCTACGTGGAGGGCGCTGTGGATGTCATCTACAACACCCTGCGGGAGACCGGCCTGCTGTGGGACGAAGGCCCGGACATCGGCGGCCCCGTCGGCCCCTACGTCCAGAGCGAGCGCATGGGGATGTTCAAGCAGTATGCCGAGCAGCTGGTGGCTGAGGGCAAGGCCTATTACTGCTTCTGCACCGAGGAGCGTCTGGAAGCCCTCCACGCCGAGCAGCGCGCCCACGGTGAGATGACCCACTATGATGGCTGCTGCCGCGACCTGCCCAGGGAAGAGGTGGAAAAGCGCCTCGCCGCCGGTGAGCCTTACGTCATCCGCCAGAAGATCCCCCGCGAGGGCGTGACCGGCTTCGACGATATGGTCTACGGCCACATCGAGGTCAACAACAGCGAGATGGACGACCAGATCCTCATCAAGACCGACGGTATGCCCACCTACAACTTCGCAAATGTCGTGGACGACCACCTCATGGGCATCACCCACGTCATCCGCGGAAGCGAGTATCTGTCCTCCACCCCGAAGTATAACCTGCTGTACCAGGCTTTCGGCTGGAACATCCCCAACTACATCCACTGCCCGCCGGTCATGAAGGACGCTCAGAACAAGCTGTCCAAGCGCAACGGCGACGCCAGCTATCAGGATCTCGTTGCAAAGGGCTACCTGACCGAGGCTATCCTGAACTACATCTGCCTGCTGGGCTGGAGCCCCAAGGGCGAGTACGCCGAGCAGGAGATCTTCTCGCTGGCTGATCTGGTCAGGATCTGGACGCCGGACGGCATCTCCAAGTCTCCCGCCATCTTCGACCCTCTCAAGCTGCGGGCCATCAACGCCGAGTATATCCGCCGCCTGTCCCCCGAGGAGTTCCTCGCCAAGGCCGAGCCCTGGATCGACAGCGCCGTCCATACCCCCATCAACAAGGAGCTGCTCTGTGCAAACCTGCAGCCCCGCTGCGAGGTCCTGGGCGAGATCCCCGAGCAGCTGGACTTCTTCGACGCCATGCCCGAGTATGACGTGAGTCTCTACGCCAACAAGAAGCAGAAGACCACCCCTGAGTCCGCAAAGGAGGCGCTGGAAGCCCTGCTGCCCGTGCTGAGCGACGAGGCACTGGACTTCAATGACCGTGACGCCGTCTTCGACGCCTGCAAGGCCAAGGCCGAGGAGCTGGGCAAGAAGAATGGCTGGCTGCTCTACCCGCTGGGCATCGCCCTCTCCGGCAAGCAGCGCACCCCCGGCGGCGGCACCGACCTCGCCTGCATGATGGGCCGCGAAACGACCCTCGAGCGGGTGAAGGCCGCTATCGAGAAGCTGAATGGCTGAAATACCTTATAATAAAAAGTGAGGAGGCAGTCTGTATGATGTATCCGTTTATGACGCTGGACGATAACACCGAGGTCGTCCATTCCGAAATGCTCCCGGACCACCGGGTCAAAGTCTACTTTGAAAAACCGGACGCAAAGGACTGCTTCCATTCTGCTGTCTGCTATCTCCCGGATTACAAATGGGAAGACATCAACGGCTTTACCCCGGAGGAAATTGCCCGGTATCAGGAGCTTGTGGAATCTACGGCTCATCTGATCTTGCAGTTCTCCCAAGAGGGAGGGGTAGAGAATGCCGCAGGTTTTTAAGATCGGTTCGTACTGGGTCTATTTCTGGGCAAACGAAAATGAGCCTTTGGAACCGGTTCATGTCCATGTGGCGCAGGGCGCGCCCAGTGCCAATGCGACAAAGATATGGATCACCCGGGCAGGAAAATGCTACCTGAGCAATAATAACTCGCAGATACCGCCTCGGGTGCTGCGGAATATCATGGCAGTCATCGAAGCGCGGAGCGCCGAGGTGGTCGCAAAGTGGACAAGCTTTTTTGGCGAAGCGCACTACTTCTGCTGAGATTTTATCCTATTCCATCACCCCGCCAAAAACTGCGCGCGCCCTGCGCTACAGTATACGCAGAAGGCGCGGGAAACAGAACAGCACAGCGTGATATTGCAAAAGATCCCCGCCGGAAAGCGGGGATTTTTTCATGCAGGTGTCTTTTCGGACGATACAGCTCACGGACGGGAAAAAGCGGGTGAACGGTGCGCTCCGGGCGCGGGCGGCGGTGCGGCCCGCCCTGCGGCAGGGCAGCGCGTTCCTGCTGGGGCTGGCCGGAGGCTGGGCCGTGCTGTACGGTGCGCTGATGCCTTTCGGGCTGGGGCTGACGCTGGGCTTTGCGGAGGACTGCTTCGCTGTGGGAGCCGCCGGGGCTGCACTGGGGGTGCTGGCCCGGAGTTTCGGCACGCTGACCGTGGAGAGCGTCTGCCTGCTCTGCGCACTGGGTTCGGCGGTAGCGGCACGGTGGCTCTGGCCCGGCCGATTCGTCCCGGCGGTGGCAGCGGGCTGCGGCACTCTGGTGGGAAGCGCAGTCTGCTTCGCGGCGGGGGAGGAAAACGGCGTTCAGACCATCCTGTTCTGCGGCGGCGACGCCCTGCTGGCAGCGGCGGCGGGATACGGCCTGCGGCGCTTCCCGCCCGAAAAACCGGGCATGGGCAGCCTGATCTTGTCTGCCGCTGTGGCCGCCGCACTGGGCGGGATGAGCTTTGGCTTCTTCCTGCCCGGGGTGATGGCCTGTGCGGCGGCAGAGCTGGCCCTCTGCTGCAAGGGCCTGCCGCTGGAGGCATTGGCTTTCAGCGGGGTGACGGGTGCGGCTCTGGCCGCGTCAGACCCTGCCCTTGCGCCTGCCGCCGCCGGGCTTGCCTGTGGGTGTGCCGCTGCGGAGGTGCTTGCCCCGGCGCGACGGGTGGAGGGGCTTGCGGCCTATGCGGGCGGCTGTGTGGCGGGGGTGCTCTGCGTCCAGCCGCTGGCGGGGGCGTTCGGCTTTCTGCTCAGTGCCGGGGCGGGTGCGGGGCTCTGCGCCCTGCTGCCTGCGGGCTGGCTGATGCCCGCCCTCAAAGAGGACGACCCGCCCGGCGACGAGCGGCCGCGCCTCTCTGCCGCCGCGACCCGGCTGGAAGCGGTGGCCGAAAGCCTCTCCTCGCTGGCGGAGACGGTGAACGAGGTGTACGACGCTTTTCCACGCCGGTGCGAGGGGTTCCGATGGGTCATCGACAACATCCACGACGGCCTTTGCGCCAACTGCGGGCGGCGGGAAGTCTGCTGGAAGCAGGAGCACGCCTCCACGCTGGAAGGAATGGAGGCCCTGCGCCCCATTCTGGAAGAAAAAGGCCATCTGGAAACGGCACTTCTGCCCGGTCAGCTGGCGCGGTGCATCCACCCGGCGGCGCTCTGCGCGGCGGGAGACAAGGCGTTTGCACTCTACCGCAGCCGCCGGGAGGCCCGCGTCCACTCCGAGGCCATGCGGACGGCCCTCACGGAGCAGTACAGCGCCGTGGCCGATGCACTGGGCGTCCTCAGCGAACAGCTGGGCCGTCCCGGAAGCCCGGAGCCCTACAAGTCTGGCCGGGTGTCGGCGCTGTTCGCTCAGCTGGGGACGCCGCCGCTGGAATGTGCTGTGACGCTGGACGATCTGGGCCGCACCCGGGCGGCGGTGACGCTGCCCCGCACCCGCTTCAATGAAAAAGAGCTGGCCGCTCTGGCCGGGGAGGTGGGGCGCATCTGCCGCCGCAGCCTTGAGCCGCCGCAGGTGCTCTCCTGCAAGGGGATGACCACCCTGCTCTTTGCGGAAAAGCCGCTGCTCCGGGCCGTATTCGGGACGGCGGGCGCGGCGGCGCGGGGCGAGATCTCCGGCGACGCGGTCCAGCAGTTCTGCAGCGCGGCGGCGGCCCAGATGATCCTCTGCGACGGCATGGGGACCGGACGTCCGGCGGCAGTAGACGGCAACCTCGCCGCAGAGCTGACGGCACGCCTGCTCAAAGCGGGCTTTACCGCAGAGCTTGCGGCCCGGCTCGTGAATGTGGCACTGGCCCTCAAGAGCGACGAGGAGAGCGGCGCGACCCTCGACCTCGTGAGCGTAGACCTCTATACCGGCACAGCCCGGCTCTTCAAGGCCGGTGCGGCCCCGGGCTTCCTCGTGCATGGGGGCAAGGCCCGGGCTGTGGGCGAAGTCAGTCTGCCGATGGGCATCCTCGGCGGTGTCAGCGGGCAGAGCCGGGTGGTGCATCTGGCGGCGGGGGACTATGTGGTGCTGGTGTCGGACGGCCTCTTAGTGGACGGCCCCGGCTGGGTGATGCAGCAGCTGGAACTCTCCGCTGCCAAGGCAGAACAGCCCGACGTTCTGGCGAAAAAGCTGGTGGAAGCCGCCCGCGCCCGCGCCGTCCAGCGGGGCCGTCCCGACGACATTACCGCCGCTGTCCTCCGGCTCGAAAACAGCTGAGTTGCTTTTTGGGCGGCGAGAGGGTATACTTGTCAGTATCTGGATCGATCATAGGAGAAAAATATATGCTGACAGTTACAGTTGCACAGGACGGCAGCGGCGACTTCGCGTCCATCGCGGAGGCGGTGCTGGCTGTACCCTATAAGGAAGAAGCACTGGTGCAGGTCGGCCCCGGCATTTACCGGGAAAAGCTGGTCTGCGAAAAGCGCTGCATCACCCTGCGGGGGGCGGGTGCAGATAAGACAAAACTCGTGTGGGGCGACGGCGGCAAGCTGCCCCACAAGGACGGGCGGCCCACCCATACCTTCCGCAGCTACACCGCCTTTTTCAGCGGCGAAACGCTCTGCGTGGAGGACATGACGATCGAAAACGACGCCGGCCCGGGCGCGAAAGCCGGGCAGGCCGTCGCGGCCTATGTGGACAGCACCCGGGCGGTGTTCCGCCGGGTCAAGCTGCTGGGCAGTCAGGACACGCTCTTCTGCGCCCCGCTGCCCGAAAAGGAGCGGGAGAAGGACGGCTTTCTCGGCCCGCGCGGTCTTGCGCCCCGCAAACCGACTGCCCAGTACTACACCGACTGTGAGATCGCAGGCGACATTGATTTCATCTTCGGCGGCGGCGACGCCCTCTTCGAAAACTGCGTCATCCGCACGGTGGATAACCACATCCCTCACAGCTATGTCACAGCTCCTTCGGGCAAAGCCGATGGACTGGGCTTTGTGTTCTGGAACTGCGATTTCGTCTCCGACTGCCCGCCGGGCAGCGTCTATCTGGGGCGTCCGTGGCGTCCCGAAGGCAAGACGGCGGTGCTGGACTGCCGCCTCGGCGCCCACATCGCGCCGGAAGGTTTTATCGCATGGAATGACCGCACCGATACTGGCCTTGCCAGCTTTGCGGAAGCTGACAGCACCGGCCCGGGCGCAGCAGAGCGCCCGGCGTGGGTGAAACAGCTTTCCGGGCCGGAGGCGGCGGAACTGCTGGCCCACGCCCGCACCCTCTGCCGACCGAAAACCAACTGAGGATGTAACAAATGAAAAAACTGCCGAATTTTGTAAAGTGGCTCATCATTGCCGTGGTGCTGGCCGCAATGGCCGCGATGATGGTGGCCGTGAACGACCGCGCCTCCCGGGTGAAGATGCCAATGCCGGACAACAGCCTGGGCATCTATCGCCAGACGCCGGCGGCGTAAAAAACAGAATATATGGAAAAATCGACCGCTGTACTGCACGAAACGTGTGGAACAGCGGCCTTTTTTGTAAGATGTGCCAAAAAATCACCGAAAAGATTGTTGACAAAAACTCTTGTCAAACGGATAGGGGGGGGGGGTAAAATAAAAGAACGAAATACCACGAAAAAATGGGAGGTTGAAATCATGCGGTTACGGAAAACGATGAAGCGGACGGCAGCGGCCGTCCTGGCCCTGAGCATGGCGGTGTCGGCAGTTGCTGCCCCGGCCTCGGCTGCTTACATTTGTGATGTGAGTCAGGGCAATGTGGAAATCTCTAGGGACGGAAGCTACACGAGCATCACGGTGGGTGGTAAGAAAGTCAATGACAATGGTGACGGCACAAACGACATCATCATCATCGGCGACAACACCGGCGACAACACCAAGCCCACGGCCACCGAAAGCCTGAACGCAGAGGAAGAGAACACCTCCGAGGTTGAAAAGTCCGGCGAAAACGCCTCCGAGGTTGAAAAGTCCGGCGAGACCAAGACCGAGGGCGAGGACGAGGGCGATGAGCCCACCTCTCAGGAGCTGCTGGCCCCGGAGGATGAGGAGAAGCAGGCCCAGCAGAAGGAGACTCAGGAGAAGCCCGCCGACTCTCAGGAGCCGGAACAGACCGAAAAGACCTCCGATCAGGTGATCGAGTACGGCCAGTATGACCCCGAAGCCCAGCAGGAGGCCGCCAAGCCCGCCCCCAAGCCTGCTGCGGAGCAGAAGGCTGAGGAGAAAAAGCCCGCTGAGGAGAAGACCTACGAGGCCACCAACGCCCCCACCACCCTTTCCGAAGGCGTACAGGCCGCTGCCAACAATGTGGTATCGATCATCAATAACTCTGCCAATGCTCTGAAGGTCATCCTGCGAAATCTGAAGGTGGATGCAGGGGATGCGACCCAGAACGCCATGACGATTAAGGGCAAGGGCAATGTGACTCTGGAGCTGGACGGCAAGAATGAGCTGACCGGCGGTACCGGCTGCAGGCAGCCCAGCGTATATAGAGGAAGCGGACTGGATAGTTATGATCAGACGGGAACACTGACGATCACGGATGAAGATAAAAATGGCAGTCTGACGGCAGTTGGAGGCGATGTTGTGGGAGTGGTCTCAAACAGCTGGTATGGAGGAAATGGTATCTACGCAAATAATCTGACCATTTCCGGTGCAACGGTCACGGCTGTGGGCGGCGGCGCAGATGACAGAGGAAGTAATGAGGTAAGCCAGAATGGCAGCAAGGGCGGCTATGGCATCAATGCGAAAGGAAACGTGAAATTTTCCAATGCAACGGTCACAGCAACAGGCGGAAGTGCTTTCAGTGATAAAACCAGTGTAGAGGGAGGCAATGGCCTGAACATTATATCAAACGGTGAATTTATAATTGACAGCGGCACGAATCTTACGGCGACAGGCGGCAGCGCCGAAAGCAAGACCGGGTATGTTGAAGGCGGCCAAGGACTCTATTTGGGCGGCGATTTGAAGAAAATGACGGTCAATGGCGCAACAGTGACACTTGCAGGAGGAAATGCAAAAACAAATAGTACAGGCTATTCCAGCGAGGCAGGCGTCGGGATGGGGACATATTCTGCGAAAGATACAGAGATCACGAATTCCAAGGTGACGGTCATCGGTGGGGATCGCACGGGTGGAAGGACTGAAAAAGCCAGAGCTGTAAAGATTACCATAGGCTCGAAGGACAGCTTCAAACTGAATGGAGACACGACGTTCACGGGTATTGGAATCATACAGACAACGGTAGGAAAAATAACGGTTGCAGGAGATGCGACACTGGTAAAAGAAGACTGTAAGTATGAATATGCAAAGATAGAGCCCGAAGAGAACGGAAAGATCTATACATTGGGAGATATTACCGTCACCGAAAATGAGGATGGTACCAAGACGATCTCCGGCACGCTGACAGGCAAAAAAGTGGCGGGACATGACTACAAGGTCGTTTCCATCGAAGAACCCACCTGCACCACCCCGGGCAAGCGGGTCTACACCTGCACTACCGAGGGCCATGAGGGCGAGACCTACGAGGAGACCATCGACGCACTGGGCCACGATTTCGTGGACGGCGTCTGCAACCGCTGCGGCGCACCCGAGCAGGCTGCTGCCGAGAACGGCGGCTCCTCCGCTGTCACCCTGACCGTTACCGGGGCAGGGGCCTACGAGACCTCTATTGCCGACGGCCGGTATGTTGTGGCAGTGCCTGCTGAGACTGCCGTCCTTTCCGGCTGCCTGAGCAACCTGAAGGAGCTGAAGGCGCAGGGCGTGAACACCCTCGTGTTCCGCACCCAGCTCCGTGAGACCGTCCTGAACATCGACAGTATGCTGTCTCTGGGCGTGGACGACACCCTCTTTACGCTCACCCACAACGGTGAGGGCGCAAGCCTGACCATCGGCGGGTTCGAGCACAACGAGCTTATCCACTAAAACGCTATCCCCCCCTGCCCCCGGCACGTTCCGCATCGTGCCGGGGGCTTTTTGCATGATGCCGCCGCCTCCCGCATATATTGTACGGACAAATCTGAATGGGCGGGAGGCAAGGGTATGTTTGTGGTCACACTGAGTAAGGCAAGCGTCAAGAAGCTGGGCGTGGGGGCGATGTGCTGTGCGCTGGTGGTGTTCAGCGCCATGCTGGGGCGGTACATCAGCACCCGCTCGGTGGCTGTCGCGGCGGCAGGTAATAAAATCGAGAGTGCGCAGGACATCCAGACTTGGTTCACGGGCTACGGGCTGGACGTGGACGGCGCGTCCATCACCGCCGATAAGGTGAAGATCCCCCGCAAGTGGGACGACAGCTTTTCGGCCTTTAACGGGGTGGTGCAGCAGAGCGGCATGGACCTGACCCGCTACAAGGGCAAGACGGTGGAGAAGTGGACAGCGCTCATCCCGGCGGCCAGCCGGGGCGATGTGAGCAGCTACGGCGTGCTGCTGGTCTACAAGAAAAAGGCCGTGGGTGCGTATCTGTTGGAAAAGCCCTCCGGCACCGTCACCGGACTGAAAGACGCCCAGACCGCGATGGCCCTGCAGGAGGCCGAACAGGTGTCCGGCGAGGACTTCAGCGGGGACTGGGGCGAACGGCACGAGGATGAACTGACCGACGGGCAGGCTCAGCAGACCTCGGGCGAAGATTTCAGCGGCGACTGGGGAGAGCGCCACGATGGCGAGCTGGGCGCGGAGGGTCAGGCCCAGCAGACTTCCGGCGAGCCGGACGCTGCACAGGAGCAGCCCGTGCAGTATACCGACCTGCCGCTGGACGCCGAGGGCTACCCCGTCGAATAACCGTCATTCTGCACGAAAAAGTGCGGTGAAACAGAATAATTGTGCAGTAGTGGTATTTTTGCAGAAAGATTCTGTTAAATGTTACTAAAATTTTTGATAAAAAATCGGCAATATGAAAGGGTGAAAAAAGAACGACTAAGGTTTATAATAAAAGCAGACATCCAGCAGCCAGAAAGTTCGAGTGCTGCGTCCCGAGGGGCAGGGTGAGCTGCCCAGGAGGACCGGATGAAGTAAGGAGAAAATGATCATGAAGGAATTCCAGTACACCGTTAAGGATGCCTGCGGCATCCACGCCCGTCCCGCCGGTCTGCTCGTCAAGGTGGCCAAGGGCTTTGCCAGCACCGCCACCCTCGAGAAGGGCGGCAAGACCTGCGACCTGCGCAAGCTGATGGCCCTGATGGGCATGGGCGTCAAGCAGGGCGACACGGTCACCATCAAGGTGGAGGGCGACGACGAAGCCGCCTGCGCCGAAGCTATCCAGAAATTCCTGAGCGAGAACGTCTGATCGCCCAGTGTGATGAGAAGCCCTTGCGGGGAATGTCCTGCGGGGGCTTTTTGTTGCAGAACACAAAACAGCAAGAATAAGGAGAAATTGCAATGCAGGTAGGTACCGGTAAAAGCATCCTGAATGGCATTGCCATCGGAAAGCTGAAGATCTATAAGAAAAAAGATACCGTCATCTCTGCCGCCGAAGTGGCCGACACCGCCGCTGAAGAGGCCCGTTTTGAGGACGCCCGCGCCAAGGCCATCGACCAGCAGACCGCTCTGTACGAGAAGGCCTTGGCCGAGGCCGGCGAGGACATCGCCGAGGTGTTCAACATCCACGCCATGATGCTGGATGACGACGACTTTGTGGACGCCATCAAGGAGATCATCAACGGCCAGCGCAAGTGCGCTGAGTACGCCGTCAAGACCGCCGGCGACAATCAGGCCGCCGTTTTTGCCGCTATGGATGACCCCTATTTGCAGGCCCGCAGCGCCGACGTCATCGACATTGCACAGGCCATCCTCGACATCCTGCAGGGCGTGGACAATGCTACTTTGCAGGGGACGGAGCCCAGCATCCTCGTGGCGGAGGACCTGGCCCCGTCCGAGACGGTCCGCATGGACAAGAGCCTGCTGCTGGGCTTCATCACCCGGGAGGGCAGCTCCAACAGCC
>OGFY01001476.1_pt1 | contig 16977 bp, 5 predicted proteins | sample 1570951 | NCBI WGS metagenome assembly OGFY01 (sample SAMEA2581942, study PRJEB24529) | metagenome | biome: Human gut stool | place: China | collected 2011
TCTCCCCGCACTGCGGGGAGTCACCCCTTACAATAAGGGGAGCCGTATTGTGTATAATCAGCATACCTTGTGTAAAGGGAGGTGGATTTGCCGTAGACAAATTCGGAGGGATTGTTCGGCGGGAGCAAGCCCCCGCCCTACGGTTCTCTTATCCAAAATAAACTTACTTCTTGGTGGTCACGCTTTTGACATTACTCCACCCGGAATAGAGCTTTACGCTCTTGCCACCGATTTTTACGGTCTTATAGGTGCGTACCCGCACATAATACTTCTTCTTAGCGGACAGCTTGCTCACGGACTTAGAAGTGGTCTTATTCTTGCTGATCGTCACCGTCTTGGCACTCTTAAATTTGCTGCTGGTGCTGTACTGCACCTGGTAGCCTGTGGTTTGCGTCGTCTGCTTTTTCCAGGTCGCCTTAAAGCCTTTCTTGGCAGCGGTGACTTTAGATACGCTAGTGCCCTTAGGATTAATGTTGTAGGTCAGGCTCTTTGCACCGCTGTAATTGCCCTTGAGGGTCACTTTCACCGTATACCGGCCTACATTCTTACAACCGGAAGAATAGCTGACGGTATAATCCGTGCCTTTCTTTAAGGTCTTGCCCTTGCTGTCCTTTACAGTCACAGACGGTTTTTGCACCTTGCCGTTATAAGTATAGGCGGTCTTATTCAGCTTGATCGTATTGACCTTATAATAGGTCTGCAAGGTCTTGGTGTATGTGGCCTTGCAGCCGGTACGGGTACAAGCATAAGTTGCCGTCCGCTTGCCGTCCTTAGAAGTCGTGGCCTTGGTCAAGGCACGACTTTTTTCTTTGTAATTATGGCCCAGCGCCGGGACAATATCCCGGTGCACCTCATCTGCGCAAATGGTGCAGAAGTAGGGCGTGTAGCCCGCAGTGGTGCAGGTGGGCAGTACCGAATCCCCCGCCTCGTAATTATGCTCGTGACTGCGGATTTCAAATTTCACCTCAGCGCGATAGCCCTGGTAGTACACTGCCATGGTATTCATACCCTCGGCGCCGCAGCCGGACATATCCACGATCACATCGACGCCGTTAATACTCAGCACACCGCCGGCATTTTTATAATACCATTCCAAGGGCTGGGTGGCGTTCTTAAATCCCACCAGCAGCTTGAATTGATCGAGAACCGCCTGGGGATCGTAGCCGTTAAACACCGTCTTGCCCTGCAAATAAGCACGCAGCCCCAGTTCCTCCGTCAGCGCGCCGCTTGCACCACTGATAAATGTAATATCTACATCGGAAGCCTCACTGGTAGGCAACCATCCCCAAACATGGTAGGTATAGGTTTTTCCCTTTTCCAAGGTGGCGGTTATATAAGGTCTGCTATAATCCTTGGAGTTGGGACGGTATGGATACTCCCCTTCCTGCACCTTTCCGCCCGGGAAAGTCAAACTTGCGTGCGCATTGCGTCCGCTTTCGCCGTTCGGATTGTGTACAAAAAAGCTCAGAGTATACTCCGCCGTGTACTGGGGAGTAAAGGTCAGCGTGGCCTTTTCGCCTTTTGCATAGGAAACTACATGTTTTTGGGTCTCAGCAGAACGAAACAAGGCATGGCTTAAATCATATGACGTTGACGCCGCCCATGCCGTCACCGGCAGGGTGCACACCAGCAGTAGAAACGCCAGTAGAAAACTGCCCAGGCGTATAGTTTTTTTCATAATCGCACTCCTTTGCTGCCCTTATTGTAGCACAGGCCGGGCGGATTGTAAACAGGAAAGTTTGTCAATAGGTATAGCGCAGCACGGCGGAATACACCGTGTGCAGAGCGCCGTCTGCGTCTGCATAAGTCAGGTACGCCCGTGCGGCGGCAGTGCCCACATGGGCGGAAATGCCGTAGTACAGCACAAACTGGCCTTCCGGCTCCGTAGAGCGGTTTTGCGCGCAGCGCACCGTGCCGGCGTCCGTACCGGAGCCCGGCTTACCGGCCATCTCCAACACCAGGTCATCGTCTGCCAAATTCTTGCCGTATAGGAAGCCGGAGGTCACCAGTCGGTTCCCCTCCCCGGCCATGGACCGGGTGGCGGCAAACATCACCCGCCCGGTATCCGACTGCAACTGGGCGGAAAGCAGCGACACAGAGGGTACCGGCGTCAGATCATCGGTGCGCTTCTCCAGCGCCAAATCGGCAACCGCATAGAAGCTGTACCGGCTGCCATAACCCAGCACACGCCCATCGGCTGAAAAGCCCTTGGCGTCTGCCGCAGACACAGTAACCCGCGCCCCATAGGCAACAGTCAGACTGTCCCGGGCAGTTTGGCTGCCGCACTGCAAGGTGCAGCCGGGGGCGGTGATGGTCAGCTGCTTGGCGCCACCGGCGCGGTACAGGGCCTGCACGGTCAGGGAGCCGGTGGAGCTGTGGATCTGCGTCGGCGTGTAGGACCAGCCGACAAAAGTATAGCCGGTGTAGGTAGGCGGCGTGGGGATCTTTACATCCGCAGCACTGTCCACCTGTTGATAAGACAGCACATTGGAAAACGGGTCAATAAACAAAAAAGTCAGCCGGTCGCTGTCGTCCAAAAACAGCGGCGTGTAGGTGGCGCTGGCCACCGGGGTAAAGGTATAACTGGCATCGCCGGACAGAATCTTATTCCCCTGCTGCCAACCGGCAAAACGGCAGCCGCTATTGGGCAGAGCCAGCAGCGTGCAGTCCTTGCCCCGATCTACATAAATCCGGCCGCCGGCGGTCACGTCCGTATCGTTAAACAGCAGCGCGCCCATATCCGCGCCGGGGGTAGCAATGCAAAAGCCGTCGTAATCTACAAAATTCGCCCGTGTGGTAGCGCTGCACCGGCTGCATCCCAGTAGGTCATAACCGCGGGCAGTGGGCGTAGCCGCCACCCGCTCCAGCAGCACAGAATAGTCGTGGGCCAAATTAAAATCCGCCGTGGCGGTGTAGCCCATATAGTGCACCTGCACCGTGTTCTTACCGCAAGCACCGCAAGCGGACAGATCCACGATCACATCGGCGCCGCCTACCAACAGGCTACCCATCGCATCCTTATACTTCCATTCCAAGTGGGCGCCGGTGCGATCCACAATCAGCAGCTTCATTGCATTCAGCACCGCCTGTTGGCTGTAGGCAGTAAATTCCGTTTGGTCCAGATACAGCCGCAGCCCTACCTCCTTGGAAAGGGTGCCGCTTTCGCCGCTGGTAAAGTCCACGTCTACCGTTGCGCCGGTACTGTTTGCCGTCCAGCCCCAAACCGAGTAGGTATAGGTTTTGCCCTGCTCCAAGGTAGCGGTCAGGTACGGATGGCTATAATCCTTAACGGTAGAGCCGGTACGGTTAGGGTATTCAAAGTCCGTGACCGTGCCGTCCGGATCCGTCAGGCTGGCACGGATATTCCGCCCGCCTGTCACATGGCCGTACAGCTTTAAGGTGTATTCCGCCGTGTACTGGGGCGTAAAGGTCAGGTTTGCCGTCTCACCAGCGCCAAAGGAAAAGGCATTCGTCCGGGTACGGAACAGGTAGTTCTGGTTCAGATTTACCGAGGTGGTGGCACCGTAAGTGACCCCCGGCAGGGCACAGCAGGCCATTACCAACACCAGCACCAGGCACGCCAAGCGCTTTGTCATTTTTTTCATACCGCCGCCTCCAATTCGTTTCGTCTGCTTTCATTGTACCATAAGTGCCGCTCCATTGCCATAGAAAAACAAAAAAAGCCGACGGTCATCCCGCCGATCCGTACAATACCGACCCGGTGCACCCAACCGGCCGCACCGATAAAGCAAAAAAAATCGAGCCGAGGGATTGCCCCCTCGGCCCTTTTCGCTCGAGCAATTATTTTACTAATTGCAATTAGTCGTCTTCGCCACCAATAATTTCAGGACCGCTTGCGGTCATCACATCGATCTGCTGAAATTCCTTGACGTCGACAACAGGCTTAGAATAAGCTTCTTTCATGAAGACATTCCTCCTATTCCTAAATTGCCTTATATCGCTGCCGGCAGTTGCCCGCCGGCAGGAGCGATAAATAGGTGTTTACGCGATTAAGCGTAAGTGTGGCTCATCACATCAGAGTACACGGTCTTCACTTTGCCATTCTGATCCTTGTAGGTCAAGAATGCCTTAGCGGAGGCAGTGCCGTTCTGAGCGGAGAGACCATAGCTCAGGATGAACTGGGTGCTGCCCTCGGTGCTGTTGGCATAAGCAGCCTTCACAACGCCGGAGTTATCAGCGGAACCCTTCTTGCCAACGTTGGCCAGTGTCAGGTCAGCATCGGACAGGTTCTTACCATACACAAAACCGGACTTCAGGTAAGTGCAGCCATCCACCATAGCGCGGGTAGCAACGAACTCAACCTTGTAAGAACCGGCAACCTGGTTGGCAGAAACAGCAGCCACAACGGGAGCCTGGGTGGTAGCGGAAGCCGCCTTCACAGTTACATCAGAAGCAACATAGAAGGTGTAGCTGTCGCCGTAAGCAACGATCTTGCCGTCGATAGCCCAAGCGGTAGCGCCGTCCTTAGACACGGTTACCTGCGTGCCGTAAGGAATGTCAGCCAGAGTGCCCTGTGCGGAGTTGCTGCCGTAAGCAACGGTAGCATCAGCGTCAGTGGTTACAGTGTAGGTAGCGGCAGCGTCCTTCTCATACTGTGCATAAACAGTCATGGAGGAGGTAGCGGCCTTAATGGCAGCCTCATCTACGGACCAACCGGTGAAGGTGTAGCCGGTGTAGGTGGGTGCCTGCGGGATCTTCACATCTGCGCCGGAAGCAACAGACTGAGAAGAGATCACGTTGTTGAACATATCAACAAAGGTGAACTGAACGGGCTTAGCGGACTCAGCGAACACAGGCGTGTAAGTGATGTCAGCGATAGCCACGGTGGTGTAGGTAGCATCGGTGGAAACGATCTTGTTACCGGTCTGCCAGCCTACGAAGGTGCAGTCCGCATTGGGAGTCGCAACCAGGGTGTAAGTGCCGTTCTCAGCGAACTTCTTAGAACCACCGGCGGTCACATCCTGACCTGCCAGGGTTACAGAGCCGTTCTCCACAGCATTTACAGTTACGGTCACACCAGCCAGAGCCGGCGCAGTCTCCTTGGTGTAGAAGTAGCCGCAGTCCTTACAGGTGTAAGTGGTGATCTCGGGCTGATCCAGAGTGGCCTCCTGGGTCACCTTAGCGGTGAAGTCGCAGGCCTTGGTCTCCGTGTGAGAAGCGTCATTGGCGCATAAACGGCTGTGCTTTGCATCAGCACACTCGGTGCCCTCAACATGCTTCCAGTCACCCCAGTTATGATCGGTAGCCGGGATCGCTACAGTGTAGGTGCCGCCGCACTCGGTGCAGGTGAAGGTCTTCACGCCGGGCTCGGTGCAGGTAGCAGCCTTGGTCTCCACACCATTGTTGAAGGTGCACTTGTCAGTCTTCGTAGGCTGGCTGCAGGTACCCTCGCCGGTGCAGGTTGCAGTGTGGGTGTAATCCTTACCCTCAACGAAGGCCTCTCCGCTGGTGTAATCAGCAACGGGGGCACCGTACTTGTGGGTATGACCCAGAGCGGGCTTGGTCTCCGCAGTGTAGGAGTAGCCGCAGTCCTTACAGGTGTAAGTGGTGATCTCAGGCTGATCAGAAGTCTGGTTCTGGGTTACCTGAGAAGTAAAGTCACAGGCCTTGGTCTGCGTGTGAGAAGCGTCATTGGCGCAAACGCGGGTGTGCTTGGACTCAGCCTTAGCGGTAGAATCGTCATGCTTCCACTCGCCCCAAGCGTGGCCGGTAGCGGGGATAACCACGTTATTCTCGCTGATCACATAGCCGCAATCAGAGCAGCTGGTGGTCACGGTCTTAGAACCGTCCTTCTCGCAGGTGGCATCCACAATGTTGCTTTCCAGAGTCTGCGGATTATGCGGCGTGGTGGTCAGCTTAGCAGTGAAGGTGGTGTCTGCGGAGATGGTTGCTGTGGTGGGATCGTTATCCCAAGCATAGCTGTAGTGGCCGGCAGCATCGGGAGCCTTAGTGGGCAGAGCCGGTACAGAAGCGGGGCTCTTGCCCTGTTCCACAGTCTCGGTGCCCAGAGAAGCGCCGTCCTCGGTCACATAGTTAACGGTGTAAGACTTGGTCTCCGGAGCAGATGCCTTCATGGGGCACTCGATGGTACCAACGGGGGTACCCTCACTCCAAGACTTACCGGTCAGGGTGTACATATACGGAACATCCGTACCGAAAGCATTGTAAGGAATACCACAATACTCAGCACGCTCAAAGTGCAGCAGGTCATCGCTGATGGTAGTACCGGCCTTTACTTTGAAACCGATGGTGCAGATGTACAGACCATTGATCACGGTACCGGCATCCGGATCACCAATGCTGGAAGTCTCGCCAACCCAACGAGTCACAGCCGCGTCGTTGTTGTTGGCATCCAGCGGGTTACCAAAGGAAATATATGCATCGGTGGTGCTCAAAGCAGAAGCATCGTCAGTCATATAGGGTTCCCAATTTGAATTATACAGGGTTTCGGCGCCGGTACCCTCGAATGCGGGTGTAGTCTTAAAGCTGCCGGTGTTGCCCATACGGTTACCAATGGTCAGAGCTTTGTCCCAAGTAAACTTGAACTGGGTGGCGCCGAACTGACCGGCGGTATCTCTCAAAATGAAGGTACAAGCAACAAAACCAACGTTGCCATACTTACTGTTAGAAGGCAATTCCTCAACAGTCTTACCTTCAACGGAGTGCTTGCTCAGGTCATTTACGGTGGTACCGTCTGCTACCCAGCTCTCATCGCCATCATTAACGAATGCACCGCCCTTACCGGTGTAAGGGGTCCACACTACATCAATCTTCGGCTGCAAAGTCTGGGGAGCGCAAACATCAGAGTCAGCGATTACATCGCCCAACTGATAATCTGCGGCCATAGCAGAAATCGGAGCAGCTGTCAGGATCATCATACCTGCCAGCACACCGGAAATCACTTTCTTTACGCTTTTGCGCATGCTATGAAATCCTCCTTATTTTATGCATTTGCATAAATGTCATTGTTTAGATTTTTACCGGTAAACGCCTTATAGATGCTGTAATCGGTTGCATCTATGTTGCCATCGTGGTTAAAGTCGCACGCAGCATTGTAAGCATCGTCGGAACTACTCTTACCGGTTGCTCGCTTATAAGCACTATAATCAGATGCATCAACAGTTGCATCTTTCTTAAAGTTACAAACAACCATACCGTAGGTGCCCAGATCCACATCACCGTCAGCAACCGTGATCTCAATGTCACGGTCATAGCCGTAGGCATAGCTCAGCGTAGCGGTATAAGTACCGGCTGCCAAAGACGGAATGGTAAATACGCCATCTGCGCCGGTGGTAGACACAACTTCCCCATTGATCAGCACATCACAACCGATGACGGTAAATGCACTGCCGGCGACCTTGCCGCTGGTATTGGCCAGCGCCAGCACCCTGCCGGTAACGGCATGGCCGGTGGCCGGTGACAGATCCGCTGTCATGGGATACAGCGTAGCATTATAGCCGTCAAAGGCGGTGACCAATGCATAACAGTCCTGGTCAGCCGTGCCATAGTCGGCGTAATCCGCATAATCTGCCTCAATGAAGGTTTGGTTCGGGTCCGTATCCAAGGTCACGATCTTTGCAAAGTCCACAGGCGCTTCCGTAGCAACGGTAACCTGCAACTTCAAAAGGAGCTGACCCGCCGCGTCAATGGCGGTGGTCGTTGCAATCTGGTCCACCCTGGTGATAAAACCAAAGTTGATGGTCCCATTCTGCACCAGCACACCGGCGGCGCCAAGGCCCCGCAGTTGATCCGGCTTGCTGTCCGACAGCAGATCACTGTGACCGTTGACCGTCAGCACAGCCGCGTCATAAGACATGGTGTACTGCATCACGGCAAAGGACTGCATACCGGAAAGCGTAAAGGATACGGTGTAATCCCCGGCAGACAGTGCATTGCCGTCTGCAGCCTTGCCCTCGCTGTCCGTAAAGGTACAGGAGAGGTGGGGCTTCTCGGTGCCCAAGGTACCCTGGGCAGCCAGAGGGGTTATAGAGGTTAAGGTCAAAATCAATACAAACGATAAGAAAGCAGCAAGTGTTCTCTTGAGTTTGTTCAATTTCATAATCAAAATCAGTGTGACCCAAGCGGTGCCGAAGCACCGCCAGGGTACTTTAAGTTAGGATTTAGCCGTAAATAGCGTCGCTCAGGTTTTTACCGGAGAATGCCTTATAAATGCTGTAGTCCGTAGCATCAATGCTACCGTCATGGTTGAAGTCGCAAGCCGCATTATAAGCAGAGTCAGTACTCTTCTTACCGGTTGCACGCTTATAAGCACTAAAGTCGGAAGCATCGATCGATGCATCCTTCTTAAAGTTACAAGCAACCATGCCAAAGCTGCCCAGATCCACATTACCGTCCTTCACCTCAATGGTGATGTTACGGTCATAGCCATACTGGTAGCTGAGCGTTGCCGTGTACTTACCGGCAGCCAAAGACGGAATGGTAAAGGTACCATCCTGACCGGTGGTAGCCACAGTCTCGCCATTGATGATCACATCACAGCCAACAACGGTAAATGCATTACCAGCAACCTTACCGCTGGTGTTCGCCAGAGCAAGCACCTTACCGGTTACAGCGAAGCCGGAGGGAGCAGTGCCCTCTTCAAGAGAGTTCTCTGCATCTACCAGGTTCTTGTAAGCGGTGAAGCAAGCAGACAGGTTGGCGGTGTAGTTGTCCTTATCAGCCGGAACATAGGTGGCAGCGTCCTTATGGGCGTAGTCGCCGTTACCGGTGGTCGCAACATCTACAGCAGCAGCCAATGCATTCACATAGTTGGTCCAGGACTCGTCGGTGTAAACCTTCTCGCCCTTGTTGACCAACTTGCCGCCCTCAACAGCACCGTACTTCGCGGAAGTCGCGGTGGTGGCGATTGCAGCATTCTTGATGGCATTGCCGTCTGCATCGGTCTTGCCGGTGTCGGTCCAGGTGGTGGTCATTGCGCTGTAAGCGCTGCCGCTGGCGTGAGAAACCTCAGCCTCCACCTTGTCGCCGATATAGCCGCGCTCGGTCACAGTGCCCATGTACAGCTTAAACATACGAACAGCCTCTTCAATCAGCAGAGAAGAAGTGCTGGTGGAGAATGCATAGGTATAATCCGCAGCGTCATTACCGTTGGTGTTTGCCAGGTCAGCAATGGTCTGGTCGATCTGGTTCCAACCGCAGGTGGCAAGCACCGTCTTGGACTCGTCACTCTTCAGGTAAATATCTGCAGCGTACATCTTTTCAGCATCCTTCGCCACGGATACCATCTTCTGGTACTCGGGCAAATCGAAGTTGGCGTCCGTCATACCGTCACGAATGGAAGAAACATCCGTGAAGATCTGACCGGCAACAGTAACGCTCAGCATCTGCGCACACTGATCCACAGCATAGCGCATCTTGTCTCTTGCCTGCATGGCAAGTGCACGGGTCTCCTCGCCATTGTTGACAATGGACTTCTCGGTAACCATGTGCTTCACAGTGAAGTCCTTGCTCACGGCAACGCCATTGGCATTGTAGTAAACGAACTTCGCCTGATTGAAGGTGCCTTCCTTTTCAGCACCGTTGATCGCATAGGGAGCATCCTTATAAGTGGTGGTATCCCATGCGGTGGCATAAGCCGGGGCGTTCAGGAAGTACCAGGAAGAACCGCTCTTCACAACAACCTGGCCGGTCTTATCCATACCCACGGTGTAAGCCTGACCACCAACATTGGTGGAAGTCTGAACCGTTACATCAGCATCGGTCAGAGCCTCCGTGGTGTAATAAGGCTGGCTCATAGCGCTGTCAGCATAGTAATAAGTGCCGTCAGTCGTTGCATAAGCAGCCAGAGCTGCAGGCAGCTGATCCAAGGAAGTTACGGGCCTGGTTGCAGGCTCGCCGATCACGGTCTTTACCTCAGAGGTAACAGGCGTCTTCGTGAACGCACTGGACAGCGTGCCGGCAGTGGACAGATTCAGCGGAGACAGGCGGGCCTCAAAACCGGCAGCCAAAGCAGCGGTTGCTGCATCATAGGTTGCGGAAGAGCCGCTGGCCTTATCGTAATCCTTAAAGTCAGAAGGTCTGTAGTTCTTAATGTAGCTATTCAAAGAATCGTATGCTCTATTGAACTGGCCACGGTTACCATCGTCAGCAACGGTTACTTTCAAGCTACCGGTTGCCGGGTTCTTGTCGCAGAAGAAGCTCAACTTCACTTCTTTCTTGGATACCTGAGAAATATCCGTAGAACCATCATACTTGAACAGATCCAAGGAAGAGGAGCTGTCCTTAGACAGAGTCACGGAACCGGTCTGGATGTACAGACCGTCAATGCCGGTTGCGCCGGAAACCTTGCCCAGCAAGTTGCTGTAAGCGAAGTCGCCGGAGCCGCTCTTCAGATAAACAGCGGTGTAATAACCGTTGCTATCCTTAACAGCTGCAGCCAGCGCTTTGCCGGCGTTCAGCTCGCTCAGCGTGTAAGCGTGGTTCACACGAGATACGCCGTTGGAGGGAACCTGGTTTGCGGCAACACCCTTGACCCAAGTCTGACCGCCATCGGTGGTGTAGTCTACCTTTTCGTAGTTCAGCACATCACCGGTGAACTTATCAAACGCGGCCATCATGTTGGAATTGTTTACAGTTACGGTCTTGTTGCTAAAGGAATCCTTAACAGAACCGGTGCTGTAAGCAAAAACGCCGTCCAAAGTCTTGTCGGGAGAACCGGCAAGGGTACGGTCATAGCCAAGACGAATCTTGTAGTTCTTCACTGCATCCAGGTTAGAGCTTGCCAGAACAATATCGGTAGGATAGCTTACACGGAACGGCTTCGCGTTCAGGTAAGGGTTACCAAAGTAACCGGTGTTGTTCACGGTAGCCTGACCATCGGAGGTCTTACCGGAAGAACCATTGGAGAATCTGCCGTCCTGAGAACCGCCCGGATACACAGAATCGGACCAGTTCTTCAGCGGAGTCACAAACTGATAAGTCTTGCAGGTCAGGCCGGTGTAGAGGGCCTGGTTGGTGTTGGTGTCGATAATGTTGTAAGTAACGGTGTAAGTTACTACAGTATCTTCATCAAAACCGCCGTTGGTAACAGTGAAGGAAGCGGACTTCTCAGGAACAACTGTCTTGCTGGAGAAGTCTACGGTGCAAGCACTGTTATCGGAAACCACATTCGTGATCTCAATGTTGTAACGGCCACGAGCAACGAAGTTACCATCGGCGTTCTTTACCGCACGGTTCAGACCGTAGCAGTTATTGGTAACCGTCAGCGTTGTTGTGGTGGTGTTACCGCCATAGCTGAGGGTCAAGTTGCTGTCTGCCACACGAGCGGAAGCCAGCTTCATGTTATGATCCGCCAAAGTGGTGATCAGGCCGCCGATCAGATTGTTCACAGCCTGTACGGTGTACATAGCGCCGGGCAGGATCGTATCGGTCTTGCCGCTGTCGCCGCCTACACCGCCGGAGGCTTCATACACATTGTATACCAGGGTACCCAGTACGCCGTAACTGCTGTTGCTGGAAGTACCGGCAAAGGTATCCTTCTGCAGCAGATCGTCGAAGGGATGATTGTTGGTCGCAGCAGCGGGAACCACATTACGGGCTGTGCCGTAGCGGCCGCCGAATACAACGTTCACCAGATCAGCCAATACATTGTAAACGGTGCGGATAATGCCTTCGCTCTTAATGGGCGGTGCGGAAACCATGGTCAGCAGACGGGTTACAAACCCGGTTGCGCCATACTGGCCGTTCGCATCTGCCACACCAATATTCAGCATACCCTGGATCACATCGGTGTAGATCAGCTCTTCGGAATTCAAAGCGCCTTTCTTTGCAGAATCGCCATACTGCAGCACGCCTGCAACAGGCAGCAACTTGTTGGCGATCACATTGATGTTCTCCCACAGGGAGTTGGACAGCTTCACCAGGCAATTGCCGTTGGTGTCGCAAACGCCCAGAAGATTGGCAAGGCCCTTGCCATGCTCGCCGTCCTTAAAGGTGTCGGTGCCGGCATAGTAAACAACAACGGAATTCAGCAGATCAAACAGAGAAACGCCGTCATTCAGCGTAGCGGTCTCCGGATTCCACAGGTTGCCGTCCTTGTCGTGCATGATAATGTAGGGGCTCATTACATAACCCACAGCATCACGAGCCATCAGCAGCAGATTGTCAATGGTTACATCGTACTTACCGTCTGCGCCCTTCTGCACCAGAGAAGAGTAGTCGTGATCCGGCAGCACATAGCCCAGATACAGCTGCAACGCCAGAGCAGCTACGCCCTCTGCATCGTCGCAAGCGTCCAAGTCCTCATTGTGGATGCCCTTCTTGAAGTCGGGGATATTCCGCAGTGCAGAAATTGCAAACGGAATCATCGCGCTCTCCAAATTGGCCTCGGTCAGAGCAGTGCCCTCGCCGTTCTTATTATAGAAGGCGCCGAGAATGTTCGCATCCGTTTGATCACAGATGAACTGCAGCACCTTCAGCATATTGCCAACCAGGGTCTGCGCTACATTGCCGGGATCCTCGGAATTTACTTTCGTCAGACCGCTGGCATCATAACTCGGCAGGAAGTCCTTTACTGCGGCAACCAGGAAATCATTCAGCGCTGCCAGCATGGAGCTGTAGCTGCTGTAATCATTTGCCATGAATGCCTCAATGTTCTTCATACCGGTCTCAGCAAAGCTGCAGTTCAGGGGGCCGGTGGCCTGCTTAAAGTAGTAAACAGACATGGGGCTGTAACGCAGTTTGTTGAACAGGGTGGTGGAGTCAATATCTCTCCAGGTGTAGGTAGGATCCTTCACCAGGTCACGGCTGTTGTACTTCTCCAGATCCGCCTTGATGTAATCCAGATAGGAAGCCGCATCCTTGTACTCTTCGCCAAGGGTCTGGCCGGGTTTCAGGCCCTTTGCAGCCTTCTGGCACTCATAAGCGGCCCAAGCCTGCACATCGGCAGCGGCGTAGTTGTTGGCAACATTGCTGTAGTCCCAAGCCGTGTTGTGGGTCGTGGCACCGGTGTACCACATATAGTAATTGTAGTCGTAACCGCCCACACCGGAATTCAACTGGCCCAGCGTATCCTTCAAGGCGGTGTTCCACACCATCTCAAAGGCTTGGAAGCCAAAGTCAAACAGCGTATCTGTGGGCTTCAGCACCAGCTTCTGATCCTTGTAGCGGAACAGATATACATTACCGATGGCCTCGCCGTTCTTGTCATGATCCTCCTGCGTTACATAATGCAGGTTGGTCGTGTCAATATACGGTGCGGAACCCTTCTCCAGATACTCTGCGTATCTGTCTCGAGAATTGGTACCGTCGGCATATGTAATCTGTGCGGTAATGTTGCTGAGCAACTGGGTGGAGAGCTTATCAAGCAGGATGGAATCCAGCTTGCTGGTCTCCAGACTGGGATTGTTCCGGATCTGAGCCTTCTCCTCTGCAGTAAACCAACCGGTATTCTCCAGAACCAGCTGCTGAACAATATTATATACCATATTTTTCTGATAGCCGCTGGGCATACCGATCAGGTCGCCGATGGTCTTGTAAACATTCAAGAAGCTGCTTACGATACCAAGGCCAAGATCGCCGCGCAGCAACTTCTTTACGATATTGCCGTTGGCGCCTTCAGGACCCGCGTCGGAAGAAATGTTCCGAACCAGCTTCACAATACCGCGTACAATATCGGTAGAGGAAGTTTTGCTGCGGGACATTCCGTCAACTGCGCTCAAATCTACATAGCGGGCATCGCCGGCCAGCAGAAGCAGTGCGGACTTGCTGTTCAGGAAAGAATCCAGATCTTGAACAGTTTTAAGCACCTCATCCACGCTGCCCAGTTTGATGGTGATGCTACCAAGAACGCTCAGGTCGATATTCATCGGTGCGATGTTTGCCTGGGCAAGAGTCAGATCCACAAAGTCCAAAAGGGCTGTGCAGGCCTGCTCATCATTCAGGATGGGCCAACCCAGTGAGTTGAAGTCCAAGTCCTGGTCATGGTACTTGGTGTTTGCCGAAGCATTAGCCGCGGAAGCGACCATAGCACCGGAGAAACAGCTCATCGCCATCAAGACCGCCAAAAAGAGCGCAAGCAACTTGCGGGAAAACTTTTTAGCTTTCACTAATTTTTACCTCCATAGTAATTTGTAATTCTTACGAATAAATGGTTGCGTGTACGCGCCGTCCCATCCTCTGACCATCGGGCAATCCGATATTCAGGATGAAGGCATTGCAGCCGGACGCCATACATTATGAAAATGCGCATAGAAACACATTTATCGCATTCTTATTAAAACACGATGGTCACCAAAAATCAATAAAGAGCGGTAATTTTTCTGATTTTCGGAATGTTGCACAATTTGAGCGGTCGTTTTTTGTGCGAACGGACAAATTTAATTTACACGAAATTAACAATTCGTTCATATTTTATCGCTTAGTTAAAAGACAATGTCCATTATTTTGCAAGTTTCGACTTGTAAAGGTCATGTGCTTTACGCGAGATTTTCACACGCAAAGGCGTGCCCCTTTACACCATCGATTTTTTGGCGTAGCGGCGGGAAACTTTCACAAGTTCCACAGGATTTTCCACATTTTTTCCTCCAAAATCGGTGGAATTTCTGTCAGCAGTTGTCGAATATAGTAATAACGATAAACGCGCCCTGATCCTCCACACAAATCCAAGATAAGAATGCAGCGCAGATCCGTCGGCCGGGCCAAACATGGCTTGATATATAAGTACGCAAAAAAATATTGCGCCGGAATTTCGCTATAAATCGGGAAATTTTGCCCACCCGTTCACATTTTGTTAAAAAGTTTTCGGAAACCTATTGACTTGCCGTTCTATATTTGGTATAAATATACTGTATTTGTTGTACGCGTGGGTATCCTGCGCCCTTTTAGCAGAGGAATTGTGAACAAATTGTTAACGCAACTTGCAAGCACATCCTCCGCTAAAAGGGTGCGCTGCCCAGGCGAATCCAAAACGACAAGTTCGTCAACATATCAGAAGGAGAGATGAATTATGAAGACGGGCAAAAAGTTACTCAGCCTATTTTTGGCTGTAGTAATGATGGTCACCACCTGCTCTGTCGGGTTCACTGCATTTGCAGCGGACAAAGACAAGGGCATCTGGAAGAACTCCACAAGTGCCGATTCCACCTTTGACGCACTGACGGAACTGGTAGACACCTATGTTCCGGCACTGCTCAATCAGCCGAATATCAAAAAGGCGCTTGAGGAGAAGTTGGGGATGACCGTCACCGACACCACCTCGATCAGTGATCTGATCATGGGTGTGTCTCCCACGCTGCTTAATCTTTTGAGCAGCCCCATGAATAAGGCAGACATCATTGACGGTTACCAGAAAGGGTATTCCGATGTGGCGTATGCCTACCTGGACGAGAAAGATGCAAAGATGAGCTTTTATCAGCTGTTTTCTTTTTGCGTCAACAACATTTCGTCCAGCGACGCAGAACTGGCCAAATGGTGCGAGGACACGCTGAGCGATCTGAACGCCCTGCTGGAGCAGTTCCCCGAGAAACAGGCTAAGCAGCAGGAAGACCTGAGCGCTGCCTATGACGCACTGAACAAAGTGCTCGAGGTGCTGGGTACTGCTAATGGCAGCCTGGACACCCTGGAAGACATCCAGAAAGCTACCGTTACCTACAAGGACAAATCGTACAAAGTAGACGACTTGATTGCTCTGGACGATTTCAAGGATGTAGCTAAGTGCTTTGACACCTTCACCGCCTACTTCAAAGAAGCCGGCAGCAAGAAGAAAGTCAGCACCATGAGCGAAGCGATTTGGTATGTGTTGCTCCAGTATCAGTCCGACAAGGCAAACAGTGAACTGGCAGAGGCCGCCAAGGCTTATCTGTGCAAGCTGGCCAAAAAGGACTACAACACCATCAAGGATGACGATGCTGCACTGGCAGCCGCTTGCAAGATCGGTGCTGCCGTACTGGCCAACAACGGCGATAACGCCTTTGTTAGCGAGTACTATGCTGCTCAGCTGGATGACGCTACCGTAGCAGCCCTGCGTGCGGACATGAACAAGAATGTGCCCGGCGGCAGCGCAAAAATCGGTTCCAGCCGTGACACCTTCCAGGCTTACCTGAACGGCGACTATGCAGACAAGGGCATCGCTCCTGTAACCAAGCCGGCAATGGCCACTTACTGGAGCAGTGAGGATCTGGATACGCGTACCGAGGGTATTTACCGCAGAGCGTTGATGGAGAACAGAACTGTCGGCGGCATGTCCCCCGAAGAAGTGATCGCCACCATCAACCAAGATCTGTTAAAGACCTTCTACAGTGGTGAACTGAAAGAGAGCGTTGACGAGGCCGTTGATTTCTACTTTGAGATTACCGACGCCAAGGTTATCTCTAATTCTTGCAGAAAGTATTCTTTCGCGAAATACGGCTTTAAGGATTCCTTTGCTGTTGCTGCTGTAAACAACGCCATCAATCAGTACATGGTACTGCTGGATCCTGAGGATCAGGAAGGCGTAACCATCGCAGGCTTGCACCTCACCGGTAATGCGGTTATGAACGAAGTGGTCTACAAACTGGTAGAGTCCAAGGTTGACCTGAAGGGTGCGCTCACCGATATATGGATGAACCTGTACGAGCACCCGGTTGAAACCATTATGCAGTTGCTGCCTGTTTTGACCGTTGTGATTGACGAAGTGCTGATCCCCATGGTATTCAACCAGGAGGGTGATCCCTTTAATGGTTTCCTGGGCGGTTTGCTGAGCGGTCTGATGGATCAATACGGCCAGAGCGTTGGCAGCCCCGTCGGTTTGGGCGGCGGCCTGAGCTGGGATTTGAACGAGGTTCTGCCCACCCTGATGCACTGGCTGATCGGCGACACCAACTATGACTTTACATACTACAACATCAGCGGTGTTGAGTATGGCAAGGATGCCGACGGCAAAGATGTGATCGTCAGCCAGGTGTATGGTGACCCCACCACCGGCAAGTACGATGACACCAAGACCCCGGTAATCCTGAA
>OGFY01001501.1_pt1 | contig 16765 bp, 13 predicted proteins | sample 1570951 | NCBI WGS metagenome assembly OGFY01 (sample SAMEA2581942, study PRJEB24529) | metagenome | biome: Human gut stool | place: China | collected 2011
CAGCGTTTGGAAGCCCTATCTCCTTTATAAGGGAGGGTTCGGAATGCCCGTCATGTCCTATTGGAAGAATATATTGCTTTACCTGCTGCTTGCCGTCCTTTCGTGGGGGCTGACGGACGTGGTTCTCTGTTTCCTTCCGCTGCCGGAACCGTCTCAGGGCTATGGCATGTGGATGGTGTATGCGCTGGTGTCGTCGCTGGTGTTCCTGCTGATATTGTGCGGCGGCTTTTATTGCTGCTCGGCGGGGATGCGTTCGCTGGTAAGGCGCTTCCGGCGCAGATAAAGCGGATAAAAAAGAAGAGGATGCGCCTCGTTCCCATCACCGGGGCGGCGCATCCTCTCGTACGGTGTGTACCGTTACTCTTTTAGAACGTCATCGCGTTGGCTCCGAAAACGCCGAGAACGGCGGAAGCTACGGCGATGATTACTTTCAAGACTGTGTCCCAGATTCCTGTACTTTTACTCATATTCTTTTGTTTTTAAGTTATAAATGATAAATCCCGATTATCGGTTCGTAAAATTCCCTTATCCCAGCGGGTTCTCCTCTTCACCGTTGTTTCCGCTGCCGCCGCACGAACTAAGCGCGGCGGTCATGCAAAGCGCCATTGCTCCGCATAATGCTTTTTTAATAAATTTGCCTTTCATTATTTGCTCCTCGTAGTTTTGTTGGATTTTTATTAAATTACCGAAAAGTTCAGATATGTTTTCTTGTCGGTCGATTTTCCTTTTTTATTCGGGCGGACGGGTTTCCGTCCGCCCGCCCGAGTTTCGTTATAATTTTACGCTCCGAGCGTTACGGTAAGTCCGCTAACGTTTTCATAAGGCGTTACGATTTTATTCGCATTGTTCGTACATGCAAGCCCGATAAGCGATTTTGCTTTCACCGTGCAAGCCGTAAATTTATTTTCTTCATATTCCGGGGGATATCCGTAATATGCGCAGCTTCCGAACAAAGTGTCAATATCTGTCTTTTGAGCGTCGACCACTAATTTATTGAACGTGTTGCCATACGAGAACACGCAGGTCAATAAGCCCGATACCTTGTTGGGAGAAATCTCGGTTATACCGTCGTTTGGCTGCTTCGTCACGTTTACCTTAACGTTATCGATGGTCGCGCCTATCATACTGTATCCGAAAAGCATTTTCCCTGCGTTGTACTGATTCATGTTGAACGTTATATTTTTTATAACCGCGCCTTTGCCGATATATCCGAACAAACCGGTGTTCCAGAATGTTTCCCGTATGGATAAGTTGTTGCCGTCGAACGTTCCTCTGAATCCTAACTCGCCGGTCGGGTTTTCCCATATACCGCCGCCGACGTCGTTTTCGCTCTGATACCAGCTATATCCCGACAACTCATTCTTTAACCTGTAATATCCGAATTTAACTTTATTTGCATCGAGTTTAAGCGCCGCTTTAAGTTCGTCAAACGACGATATTTCTTTCGTTACGATAAGTACTTCTTTGTTGTAGTTAGTATATTGCCCGTCTTTTTCAACAGTTACCGTAAGAGTTTGCTCGCCGTGCTTTATAAGTCTGTTTTTGAAGTCGAAATCAAGCGTTACTTTTCCGTCTGCATAAGAAACCACTTTCCCGCCTATGGTCGCCTTGACTACGTTGCCGTCCAAAGTTCCCATATCTACCGCGTAAGAAGTTTCGCTTCCGAGTACTATTTCAGCTTTATTTCCGCCAACTGCTTGTTCGGTGACGGTTTTAACGTTTCCGGAAATTTCCGAAGGAATATTTACCGAAGAATCCGCCAATACAACCTTTCCCGAGAAGTCCGCTCCCGAATTTTTCAGTACTTCGGCTTGCTCGGTCGTCGATATTTCTATCGGGTAATTGCCCGCTCCGTACCAACCGAACTCGCTGTTTCCGAGTATATCTTTCGCAAGTACCGCGTCGGAAAGAGCGGTGGTATTGACTACATTATAGAGGTTTCCTCTGACTTTTTCAACGTCGGTTGCCGCAAATCTGTTTACGAGCGACCCATTACCGTCGGAATAAGTAATATAAGCGACTACGCTCATATCAAGCGTTCTGTTCGCTTCGCCCGTATTGATTACGAGACTTGCCCAAGAATAATCGCCTTCCTCGTATATTTTGGCTTTGTCTGCAACTTGTATACGGGCGGGAGCGCTCGTTCCGGTTGCCGCTTTCGCTGCGGCGAGAAGCGTTTCATAGTTGTAATTCACCTTATCGAACGCCGCGCGGGGAGCGATAAGGAAACTAAGAGTTATGTTCTCGGTTTTAATTCTATCCGCGAGACCCTTTTCCATTTTAACTTTGAAACGAGGTCCGACCTGATTGTTCGTTCTGAGCGTAAGACCAGTCTCATCCATAACGAAAGTCTCGGAGCCTAACGACACGGCGGCGGCGCGTTTTACGTTCGTTGCTACAAGCGCGCAGGACATCGAAACAAAAACAACCGCTAAAACCGCTATTAACCACAATTTTACTCTTTTAATAGTTTTCATCATTCTTCCCCCCCCCTTAATTTCCGTTCGCGAGATTTCCAAAATCCCATTCTCCGTCGTTGAATATGTTATCGTTAATTTGCGACGCCGTTACAATGTCGGCTTCGTTTCCGATTTTTAAGATTTCCATATTCGGTTTTGCATAATTTTTCATATAAATTCCTCCTATATTCTTAATCGCTCGGCAAAACACCTATGGCGGTGTTTTTGTTCCACATTGCGACAAGTTTCATGTTTTCCGCGACGATATTATCGAAATTCCATTTCGTATCGCCGAAATACCAACCGACGAATTCATACTCGTAAGCCGAGGTTTTAACGAATTTTTTTATATTCGGCTCAACGACCTTACCGTTTACGGGGTCGTAAGTTATCGTCTGTTTTTCCGCCTTTTCGCCTACTTCGCTGACGAAAGTCACCGTATAAACTTCGGGCGCCCATTTTGCGACGAGCGTTATATCCGAAACGACTTTATCGGCTTTAAAGTCCCACTTTTCGCCGCCCTTATACCAACCGCTTAAAAAGTAATGGTTTTTTGTCGGAGATTCGGGTTGTTCCGTCGTGTCGCCGCTTTTAACCTTCGTTTCGTAAATAATTTCGCCGTCCGTTTCAAAATAAACTGTGTATTGCGCGGCGGAAGTTGCCGAATCGTCCGGTATTTTTTCCGAAGCACTTGTCTTCGGGTTTTCGCTTTTGCTTTGGTCTCCCGCGTCGCCGTTATCGGAACATGCGGACAGAACGAAAACCAAAAAAAGCAAAATTACAGTAATTATCGGATATTTTTTCATCGGAATACTTTTTATGCTCCGAGCGTTACGGTAAGTCCGCTAACGTTCTCATAAGGCGTTACGACTTTATTCGCATTGTTCGTACATGCAAGCCCGACAAGCGATTTTGCCGTTATAAAGCAATTTTCGAACGTATTCGGCGCGTAATCTTTCGGATAAGTGAACCAGCAGCCCGTTCCGAATAACGTATCTATCGCGAGACCTTTGGCGTTTATCGTTACGTTTTTCAATGTGTTGCCGTATCCGCCAAGGCAGGTCAACAAGCCGCCCGCCGCGTTTGTGGCGATATCCGCTTTGCCGCCTTTGAGAATGTTGATCGTAACTTTATCCATGGTTGCTCCCATCATGGAATAACCGAACAAAGTATTGAAATTCCCGTTGCCGCCCTGATACTGCTTATTGTTAATCGTAAGATTTTTTATCACCGCGCCGTTGCCGACAACTCCGAACAAGCCGTCTCCGTAAAACCACGAAGAAATCGTCTTGCCGTTACCGTCAAACGTTCCTCTGAAGCCTAAATCGGCGTTGCTTCTTTGCACTGCCGACCATTTCTCGGCATAACCGACCGAGTACCAGCCGTTAGACGACAAATCTTTCGACAATCTGTAATATCCGTAAACTACGCTGCTGCCTTCGGTCGGCGTCAACGCGGCAGTTAATGAATCTATATCGGAAATCTCCTGCGTTACGACGAGGACGTTTGCGATTACGTTGTAATATTTGCCGTCTTTTTGAACGGTCACTTTCAACATCTGCATTCCGTGCTTCTTCACGTCGGCTTTAAACTCGTCCGTAACGGTCAGTTTTCCGTTTGAATAAGTCGCGTTTTCTCCGCCAAGCGTTACCGAAAGTACTGTTGCGGAAGTATAATCTCCGAGGTCTAAAGCAAATTCCGTTCCGTTCGACAATACGATTTCTCTTTCGCCGCCGAGCGCAACTTCCTCCGCAGGGACTTCGACAGTTACGCCGAGGTAAACGGTAACCGCCTTAATTCCGGCTTTCCCTTTTAAGACAAGCGTTTTCGCGCCCATGTCGGAAGCGGTGAATCCATCTGTTATGGTAAGGAATCCGTTTTCGAACGAGAAGTCCGCAATTTCTCTGCCGTCAAGCGATACGGAAGCGATTTCGGTTACGTCGGCGTTTTCCGCTCCGATCGCAAGTTCTGCCGCACTTCCGACGATTGCCGTATTGTTCGCATCGCTGTAAGAACGGACGTAAGCGACTGTTATTCCTTCCACGCCGTCTATCGTGTAAAGAGATTCGGCAATGTTTGCTCTGAGGCAAAGAAGTCCGCCGATAGATTTAACGGTTACTTTAACGTTTTCGAAGGCGTTTGCCTTTCTCGCGTCGTAGTTCCAGTAGCTGCAACCGAACAGCGTATCCGTTTTTCCGTCCGAATTGATTTCGACGTTTCTGTAAATCGTCGAATGACTCATAAGCGCGGTTATTATTCCGCCCTCGGTAAGGTAGGAGTCAGATTCTCCGCTCTTGATGTTTATCTTAACGTTTTCCACTACGGCGTCTCTTATAGTGCGGGCGAGAACCGTTCTACCGTTAGCGTAGCCGTATGCGTTTACGGTGAGATTCTTTATAACCGCGCCTTTGCCGACAAGTCCGAATAAGCCCCTCGCGAGAACAGTGCCGGTTATAGAATGTCCTGCCCCGTCTAAAGTGCCTCTGAAACCGTAAATGCCGTCCACGTTCTGCCAGTTTTTGTCGTTTCCGTTGTTGAATTCCGATTTGGAGTTGCCGATATCTGCCGTCAATTTATAATATCCGTAAATCGCGTATTCCGCGCTGTCGGATTTCATAAGTTCGTTGAACCGAACAACGTCGCCTATCTCCTCGGTTATTACCGTAACCGGAATTTGCAACGTGTAGAATTTATCGTTTTTACCGACAAGCGCGGTAAGCGTATTGTTTCCGTGAATGGTCTTATTCGTTCTGAATTCTTCGCTTATAAGAAGCGACGAAACGTCGTTTCCGAAATAGTATCCGTTGCAGAATAACGAATACACGGTCGCGTCGGCGTATTCGCCGAGGTTTATCGCGTTAGTCGCTCTGTTTAAGAATATTTCGCGGGCTCCGTCCAAAATCACCTCTTCGGAGTCGCTGAACACGACCGCTCCGATTTTCGCTCTGACCGAAATACCGTTTACGGCCCTGAACGTTATGTTTATAATCGTTTTGCCAAAGTTTGCGCCGAAAATATCGCGATCGTTGAAAAGGCTGAGAACGCCGTTTTCAAATTTAAATTCGTTTATACGATATCCGTTGCATTCTATTTCTTCGATTTCCGCATTCAAAAAACGCTCGTCGACGTTTAACCTGATATTCGAGTCGCTCACGTTGATGATATCCGCGACGGTAGTTTCGACAACACCGCCGATTTCGCCGCCGAAACCGAGCGTATCTTCAAGATATACCGAAACGTTACTTCCGTTTGCGTAATATCTCGCAAGTTCTTTTACGTATTTTGCTTTGATGGTGCAAGTTTCGAATTTATTCCCGTCGAACGCGTATTTATCGCTGCTGCCGAACAAAGAATCAAGTTCTGCGTTTTCCGCGTTCACGGTAAGTTTTCCGGTCGAATTGCCCTTATAAGAGAACGACGTGACAAGCCCTATTCCGTCCGTTCCGATTCCCGACGTTCCTTCCAAAACCTTTATCGACACGTTTTCGATAAACGAATTATGAACGTAATCGCCGATAACCGATTTCCCCGCTTCGTTCACGCCGCCGCTTACGACGAAATTAACGTTCCTTATCGTCGCTCCGCCGCTTACGTAACCGAACAATCCGTGATCTCCGAGCACTGCCGTAAGGGTGTGTCCGTTACCTTCGAAAATTCCGCAGAATCCGTTTTTGCCGCTGAACGCGACCTTCGCTTCGTTGGAAAAATCGTTTAAAGCTATATCTTTTTTAAGTTCGTAATACCCGTAATTTCTCGCCGAAGTTATTTTTAACGCGGCGTTTAAGTCTTCCGCGGTATATATATATTTCGTTACGATGAGTATCGGTACTTTAACCGTCTTTTTACCGCTTTCAGTATTTACGGTTACGGTCAATTCCCTTTCGCCGTAATAGTTCGCGAAATCGCTTCCTTTCAACGCGGAAAGCGAGCCGTCGATTCTGACGTTATCGAGATATATGCTTTCTACCGAAGCGTAAACGACGTCGCCGAGAGTTACGGAGTTATCCGATTTAGAAACTTCTATAACCTGCCTCTCTCCGTCAACGTATTCGATTTCGTCGGGCGTATAATCCGAAAGCATGATTCTCTTTATGCTCTCGATTTGTTCGTGAGACACGCCTATATAGCCGGTAAGGAAATTTTCGATCGCATACGAAAGCGCTTTGCCTTCCGCGCCGTAGTTGACCTTTATCGCCTCGATAAGCGCACCGAATGCAACGAAATTGTCATAATCGTTCTGCATTACTCCGATTTCGGTGAAATTTCCGTCTTTTATTTCGCTTCTGTATCTTAAACCCGACACTTTCGAAAAACTCGTAAGCTCGAAATCTCTGATAAGATCGGCTTCGCTTACACCGAGAAGACCGTTAATCAAAAACGCCACGGTACCCGTTCTGTCCGCGCCCGCGTTACAATGTATATAAACGGGGTAATTGCTTTCGTCCGCAAGGACCTCGAACACAGTTTTCAACGAACGTTTCATAGCGTTTTCGTTGCGTATCGCGTTACCCGTAGCATACGAAAGACGACGAGCGTCGTTTTTGTTCTCCACGGTGTCGCTTTTTGTATTTCCGTCATTCGGCAAAGCGTTCCACACCAAGGCTTCGAAAATGTCCGTATACTGACCGATAGTACATTTATAATACGGGAACGTCGCGTCGACGTAGTTCGTCGTCTGATTCGCGTCGTCTTTATTCTGAGTTCTGAGATCTATTTCCGTTCTGATTTTCAAATCGTCCTTAAAGGTTTTAAGCCCCTCTTCGGTCAATTTGTTATCGCCCCAGTTTCCGTAACCGTTAAGCTGGTTTCCGCGATAAATTTTCCCATAATTGACAAATGAGCCGTCCGCATTCCAACCTCCGAGATCTCTTATATTCGAAGTTCCCTCGGCATAAATCAAACGAACGGAAAGATCTTCCGTCTTAAAAACGGAAGTGTCCGACATGTCGGATCTGTCGCCTGCAACTTTCCAATAATATGTCGTAGACGGCAGTAAGTTATAAATATTGAGTTCCCTCGTAAAACCCGAAACGACATACGACGTTGCGTTGTCGAAATTTTCGTTATCGGCAATGTAAATCGTATATCTCACGCTTCCGTTGCCGTTCCAGGCAAGTTTTACAGGTAACGCACCGCAATCTTTTGACACCTTAACCTGCGGTAAAGCGGCTATCTGTTCCGAAACGTCAGAGGCAGAAAGATATTCCCTTATAGCATCATCAACAAGTTTAACATTGCCCGCCTCGGGAATTTCTTTAAGAACGATTTTTTCATTTTTGATTTCGCTCGAATCTTCCGAATCGCCGGGGTCTTCGGAATCGTCAGGATCAAACGGGTCCGAAGGCGAAACAGAAGGATCGCCCGGTACTCCTCCGCCACCGCCCGCGCAAGCAACCGTGCACGTCAAAGTAATGACCATAACGAAAACAAGAAGCATCGCCGCTAAAGTTCTGCATTTTTTCAGATTTTTCAAATCACCTGATAACATTTTTTCTTTCATTTTCCCTCCGTTATCGATTTGCATGCCCTTTTTATGAAAAGAAGCGAGTTTAATTATTAAATGTTTATTTAAAACCGATAAGCGATACTCCTTTCGTCGAAGACGAAAGGAAGGGTATACCCTTCCTTTCGTCGAAGACGAAAGGAAGGGTATACCCTTCGATTTTTCCGATTTCAAGACGTATTTTGGGCCGTATACCACATTTTATCGTTAGACAATCACGGGGCGAGACTATACCTTTATTCCCAAAACGTACGTAGTACCATATATTAACGTGCGTAGCACCATATATTAATGTTGGCGATTCTGCAATAATTTTACTCGCAAAATCCCGATGTTACCCCATTACAACACTTGCATTATACACCACAATGTGATATAATTATTGTAAAATTCAATCAAGTTTTTGTAGGATCCTGCCAAAATGAAGAAAAAGAACCAAAATTATCCCGTAAAACTTAATAAACATGCAAATCCGTTTTATTCGCTTAACAACGTTTCCGCTTTCTCTCAGGGGTTTGCATATTATCATAACCGCTCTTACCCGATCCTGATGCACTCTCACGACTATTACGAACTAAACGTAGTTACATACGGCGAATGCAGGCACTACGTTAAAAATAAAAATCACCCTGCACAAGCCGGAGATATGTTTATGATTCCGCCGTACACCGAACACGGATACTGGTCGGACGACGAAACGACAAAACTTTTCCATCTTATCATAAGGAACGACTTGTTGCATGATTATAAAAAACAACTCGACCATTATCCCGGAATGAAAATATTATTTGAAGTCGAACCGCAAATCCGACAAGCATTTAATAATCTTTCGCTTAACATAAATATTCCTAAAGAACTACTAAGCGATTTTGTAAACGATTTCAACGAACTTATCGACATAGATAAAAAAAAGGACGAAGATGACAATATAATGTTCGATCTGAAAACCGTATGCCTTTTATGTAAACTTGCAAAGTTGATTTCGCAAAGATATGCATCGACGGTCGAACCACGCAAAAACACAGCCGACTATATAATTTTGAAAACCACGCAATACATGGAAGAAAATTACGCCTCGAAAATCACCGTGGACGATTTATCCAAGATAGTAAATATGTCAACGTCGAATTTCTTCAGGTGCTTTAAAAACGTTTTTAATACGTCGCCTATGGAATATCTTAAAAAAATCCGCATTGCTCACGCCACCGCCATGCTTTCGTCAACAGACAAACCGATATCTTTTATAGCGCAGGAATGCGGGTTCTTCGATCAGTCGCATTTTACCAATATATTCAAACAGACCACAAATATGACACCAAAGGAACTACGCCAAAACGCTCAGAACAAAAAAGATACCAACGCCAAGTCATAAAAAATAAAACGCATCGTGGCGTATATCGATCATCCCTGAACTTTTTGTCTGCGATGTTGTTATTTTTGCATTATTAGTAAAATATCGATATGTTTTATTTATTCCGCATATATTGTTTTTTCTGCTTTTAATGGTTATAATGGGTGGTTCACATTCACCTTTCATCGTGACACCTGCCACCTGTCAGATAAAACAAACACTATGCCCTTATAAGGTAAATTAAATAAAAATTTAGCGAGAGAGCCGTTTTGTTGACTCTCTCGTTTGCTGTTCTCGGCTATTTTTATCCACCGTTTCTATTAGCCTTCGCGCTTTTTCTTAATAATAAGGAACGTCGTCGCGACGACGGCTAAAACCGTTTCTCGATGCCTGGCAAGGCAAGGACTTGCCGAAGCGCCCTACTTTAAACCACTTGCGATATATCTTCAATAACGCGATTCCCGGGCATATTCTTTACGATTGCCGTAGAAACCTTTTCTTAATACTTGTCGGATCTAAATCCCCTTTTGAATTTTGAGTCAAAACTATTTGATAATCCAAATCATATTTTCCGTTTTTATCCTGAACAATACATCTGTGAGTTTGTGATCCAATAGGCCGGCAAAAAAATCTGTATTCTTTTCCTAATAGTTTATGTACATCACGTATCATCCTGTCTGCCCTTTGTCTGGCTTCCGAACTTGCTTTTCTCGTAATCAATTTCACAATTAAAACTACCTCTGTATATATAATTATACCATATTTCGTCATTTCTTTCAAGCCGTTTTGTCTTTCAAACTGTAACTGATATTCTTCATATACCTTTCAGTTGACTTAAACCAATATTTTCTTCCAAAAGCATTGTAATTATGATATAATTTTGCTCATTATTTTTATATAAGGAGCAAGATTTATGAACACTTACCCCGAGAAAGAAAAAAATCGCCGTTGTAAGCAGATACTTAAACGGCGAAACAATTTCAAAAATTTCTCAAAGCACCAAGATATCCAGAACGACTATTTATCTCTGGATAAAAAAACGCAATAACTCTTTTAATAAGGGAAAAGCTCCCGATTTCCGTTATTTGCACGATTTACAAGAAAAATGCGACAGACAACAAAAGATTATCGAAATATTGCAACGCTCACCATGTACGCCGAGCGCGCCGCTATCAAAAAGATACGAAGTAATCAAAAGCCTTTCCGATAAATATACCTAAATATCTTATGCGAAGCACTGAAAGTCGCGAAAGGGAGCTACTACAACCATATACTGCGCAACAAAAACGGAAACACGAAAGCCGCAAACAGAAAGTCAGAAATGTTTCCTGTTATCGAACAGATATTTCACGATTACAACGAAATTTTCGGAAGCAGTAAAATTTATGCGATTTTGAAAGACCGCGGGTACGCCATATCCGAATCAACCGTTGCGAAGATTATGCACGAAAACGGGATGTTTTCTATTCGTGATTGCGCGAAAACGCTTTACAAACAGCATCAGGAACGAAAAGCAAATATATTCAACAACAATTTCAGGTTTCACGCCCGAATGAAGTTTGGGTAAGCGACGTTACATATTTCAGCGTTTTCGGCAGAATGTATTATATTTACGTTGTTTTAGACCTATACGCGAGAAAAGTTATCGCATATAAAATTTCACGACATAACAGCACGCAAATGACAAAATCCACTGTTAAAGCGGCTTACGGAGCAAGAAAACCGACTGAAAGCCTGCTTTTCCATAGCGACCAAGGCAGCAATTACACGTCAAGCGAATTCCGAAAATACTTAAAAAGCCTTAATATCATACAATCGTTTTCAAATCCTGGAATGCCCTACGACAATTCGGTTATGGAGTCTTTCTTCGGTAGTTTTAAGCGAGAAGCATTATATCGCTACCGTTTCAAAACGGAAAAAGATTTTTTTGAAGGTGTCGCAATATACATACACTTTTATAACGGCAAAAGACCGCACTCTGTTTTAATGAACCAGACACCCGATAAGTTTGAAAGCAAATATTTCAATAACAATAATAAAAAAACGAATTTTAAAACCGAACATTAACGGTTCGAAAAAATAATATTCGAGCGTTCTTACTGTAATTCCGGCATTTTTTGCGATTTAATGTTCAGTTTGAAATACATCCTTAAACAAGGCTTTTCATCAGAAATAACCTGCATTTTCGCATATAAAAAGACCTTGAAACCGAACAATTAAAGTTCATATTTCAAGGTCTATTCAGATGTCTTTGTTGTACGAAATAGCTGCACTGCATTTTTATAAGTTGCAGTAGGTTTGTGAGCAAAAGACGATGTTTTTCACTCAAAGATGATAAAAGTCCGACAACTCTGCCGGACTTATGTTTTACATTTATATATATTTAATTGTTTGTTTCTATGGGTTCACGGATTTGAATTCCACCTTTCAGCACGATGATAATTGAGTTGTCTTTCATCACCCTGATGTACTCAACCAATCTTCTTACTGTCACGTCACTATATTCCGTAAAACAAATATCGCTCGAAGATAAATACTCTTTTATATTCTCTATCTCCGAATTGATTTTTTCGTTTGATGCAATTCTTTCTTTTGCTATTTCAAGTTGCTCTCTTATAACAACCATCTGTTCACTTAAAGACCTTATCTCTTGTTGAAAGCGTTTGCCATCGCCCGAAGAATTTGCCGCAAGTTCCATTGTTTCATCCATAATGTCATTCAATGTTTTTAACTGCTTTTCAAAAGCATAAACATCCAGCGCACCATCCTGTCCCGTAACCGCATAGGCAAGATTCGACAGTATCAAATCTAAAACATCCTTACGATCCTTAACGGCAGAACTTATTCCACGCATTACTGCTTGTTTTATCTTTTCATCGTCAATGGTTACGGAATCAGCGCAAAAAGCGGTACCGTTTTCCAATCGACTTAAACAACGCCAAACTCGTTGATTCACACCGTTTCTACTGTATGTCTTTCTTCGATAAGGACTCCCGCATTCTCCACACACAAGCAAATCAGTTAGTGCAAATCTACCGCTGTATTTTCCCTGCTCCGTTATTCCTGAATCCGTCTTTTTCCTTACGTTACCGCGACGTGCCATTTCCATCTGCACCATTTTGAATGTGCTTTGCGTAACAATAGCAGGATGATTGTTTTTCACGAGGTACTTCGGCATTTCCCCACGATTTTTCTTTACCTTCTTGGTAATACAGTTCTCCGTATATGTTTTCTGCATTAACAAGTCCCCGCAGTAGCGTTCATTGGACAGTATGTTTTTCAAAAGACTTTTACTCCAAACCGTCTTTCCTGTCTTGGTACTTACGCCTTCCGATTCAAGATAATCTTTGATTTGATCAAGGCTGCAGCCATTAAGATACATATTAAAAATATCACGGATATACCTTGCTTCTTCTTCAACTATTTCTGGCTCACCGTTTTCGCCTTTTCTATATCCGAGCAAATTATATCGAAACTTAAACGTCCCCGACTTCATACGTTGTTGAATACCCCAACGCACGTTTGCGCTGATATTTTCGCTTTCAGCTTGCGCAAGAACGCTATACAGACCGATTGCCATTTCATTCTCAGTTTTTAATGAGTCAAGGGCTTGTTCTTCAAAATATACGCCGATACCTTTCGCTTTCAGTTTTCTTACATAATTCAAACTGTCAACGGTATTTCTCGCAAATCGCGCAACTGACTTTGTCAGTATCAGGTCAATCTTTCCCTTATCACAGTCACGCATCATTCGCATAAAATTCGTGCGTTTCTTCGCCATAGTTCCCGTAATGCCCTCGTCCGCGTAAGTACTTTATGGGGTACACAGTAATTACGCAGAGCGTATTTTGTTGTTTTGTTATAAAACCGAGTCGATATCGACTTTGTAAACAAGCTGTATCAGCCGCGGCGCGCCGTTCGGCGGCTCTTTCTCACCGATAATGATTTTGTCGAACAATTCCAGCATCATTTCGCGCGTTATTACCGTTACGTCAAGATACTTCTTAATGCGGCTCATAAATTCGTCGATATTTTCCCGCATGTCTTTTGCGTTTCTCAGTTCCGCTTCGAGCATGGAAACTTCCTTCCGCAAATTCTCCTGTTCGGCAAGGTAGCGGTCGATAAATTTCATACAAAGTTCTTCGGGCATCTTCCCTAAAAGTTTATCTTCGTATGCCTTGCTCATCAGATCGTCCAGCGCGGCGATTCTCGCTCTTTTCGTCTTTATTGCCTTTGCCGTTTTTTTATCCGACTGTTCGGCAAGCATCGCGTTTCGCCTGATAAATCTTTTACGAATACCCTCTTCGTCCTCGGTTACGATTTTCGCTTTCGCTCGTATATCGTCGAGTATGATTTTATGAATCACGTCCCCGTTGATATAATGCTTCGTGCATTTATCCGCGCCGTACCGATTCCGCAATCCGCATTCATAAGTAACGATAGGTTTTTTATGTCTGCCGCCTGTCGTTCTATGATATTCCATCGTTGCGCCGCACGTTGAACATCGCATAATTCCCGAAAGCGCGGGCGTTACCCGCTCTTTCGTTATCTTACCCGTACTCGCCGTCGCTTCGAGTTCTTTTACCTTGTTCCAAAGTTCGCGGCTTATAATCGGCTCGTGATTATTCGGAATAATGACTTGCTCTTCCTTAGGAACTTTTACGACCTTCTTATTTTTGTAAGAAATATGCTTCACTCTCTGCTGAACCAGATCTCCGACGTAAAGTTGCTGCGCCAATATACCTCTGACGGCCGCGGGTGACCAAAAATTATGCCCCTCGCCCGTAACCTTTTTCCCGAACTTGCGCTCGGCATACACGGCAGGAGATGAAATCCCGTCCGCTTGCAAATCCAGAGCAATCCGATACGCGCTTTCGCCTTTGGCTCGCCGTTCGAAAATCCGCCTTACCACCTGCGCCGCTTCTTCGTCTATAATCGGCGTATGATTTTTATCGTCTTTTCTCACATAACCGTAAGGCGCTTTCGAAGCAAGATATTTCCCCGCTTGCGCGCAGGAATATTTTACCGCTCGGATTTTTTTGCTCGTATTCGCAGAATGCCACTCGTTAAAAACGTTCATAATCGGCATCATATCCATTGCCGACGTATCTTTGCTCGCAGTGTCGATTCTGTCCTCTATCGCGATAAATCTTATCCCGAACGACGGAAAAACATAATCGATATACTGTCCGACAAGAATATAATTTCTGCCGAAACGAGACAAATCTTTTACTACAATCGTATTGATTTCTCCCTCTTTCGCGTCGTCGAGTAAGCGTTTCACTCCGGGACGATCGAAATTCGTACCCGAATAGCCGTCGTCGACGTATACGTCTTTTATCTCCCAGCCTTTTTCTTTCACATACTTCGTTACAAGGATTTTTTGATTCTCGATAGAAAGCGATTCTCCTGCGCGTTCGTCGTCGCGGCTTAATCTCAAATAAATGCCTGCTATGTAATTTTTATACTGCTTAGGCTCCATGTTTTACCTCCCGAACCGAAGCGATTTTTTCACTTGCCTTTATTTTACCACATTTATAAAAATACTTCAAGCTGTTCATGCCCCGTACACCCCGTTGTTTTTTCTGTTCTGCCGCATTTCTTCATACGCTTCGTTTTCCGCTATGCGTATCAGCGTATCGTGCATGTTTTTCCTCCCGATATAATAACTCTCCACTATATAATTTTTCCCCTTTATGCTTGTTTCCGCACTCGTTTTCGGTGCGGACAAGTATCCGATATCGTTTACTTCCTTCTTATTTCTCGCCACTTTTCCTCTCTTAATTTCTTATTTGTTGTCTTTTCCGTTCTACCCTTATCCTGTAAAACCCCTTCTGCTTTTCGCCGTTACACCCTTTATTACTTACTCCGCAATATCATTCCGGCTAACTCTATATACCGTATTGCCCCTTTGTGCGTCGGCTCCGGCGATTGAAAGCAACATCACTTTCAATCGTCGGATTGTTCGTTTTTATCTCAACAGTAAAATTGCAGTCAAGATTCCCTGCGCAATCAATAATACCGGCGTCAGCCAGAAAAAGAATTTCCGAAAGCCTCGCTCGTAATAGATTTCTTCTTTCGCTTTATCCACCTCTTTTTCGAGACTTTGCACCTTTTTCATAAGTTCTTTCGTGTGCGCATCGATTACTTCGGCGGCATCGTCAGCGGCAAGCGCGATTCTCTCTTTTAATAACTCCGTCGCCTCGTCAGTCGCCTTTGCCATAGTTGTATTTACTTGCCGCTGTATTTCCGTTACCGTTTCCGTTATCCTTTGAAGCGTTATCCGCAGGCTCGACAGCAAGTTCCGATTGTCCTCTTTCATATCTTTCGTCAGCTGCTCTACGTCTTCTTTCAGTCTCATCACGAGCGCGTCGTTCGTCCATTCTACGCTCCTCACTTGCTGCGTCAAGTCCTCCACCCGCGCATTCAGCCGCGAAATTAAGGCGTTGCATTTCTCGTTCGATACCGCTAAGGCTTGCTCTAATAATGCTTCCCGCGTTTCCGCCGTCAACCGTTTTACCTCTTCGCACAGTTCCGCTGCCGGTACGTTTTCCGTTAAATCCACTTCGTCCTCCGTTATAGGCTGAGGACTTAACCCAGTTATTCTGTTCTCCAATTCGTTTTATTACCTCGCTTTTCGTATAATTTGTTCCGAGCCGCTCCCCTCGGATAGGTTTTTGTTTGTTCGGGTGCAAATAAGAATAATCCTTTCCGTCCCGCGTAATTTTTACGCCGTAACACTTATTCAGATATTCTTTGAATTCTTCTGGCGTTTTTGAACTTTTGATTCCTTCGGCAATGACTTCGCGCAATTCTTCTTTCCAACTCGTTCCGCCTTTTAATATGATTTTCTTTTCTGCCGCCGTTCTACTGTTTTTGCCCCTCTTTCGGAATTCCGTTTCCGTAAAGCCGTATTTCCTGCCGATTGCATTTACTTCGTCTTTCATCGCGGCGTATTCCGCTTTACTGAATTGCAACTTTTTCCCCGTAATCGGATCAACCGCGTTTACGATAATATGGCTGTGAACCGTTTCGGTATCCGCGTGCGTTGCGATCACGCATTCGTAATTCTTAAAAAATGCTTCCGCAACTTCTTCGGCAAAGTCGTGCGCCTGGCGCGGCGTTACGTTATCTTTCCGTGCGCAAGACAATTTGAAATGATAGTATTTCCTTTCGTCGAACTTCTCGCCCTTACCGAACCTTTTCGCCGTTTCTTCAAACTGTTTTGCGTAATCTTCGTCCTCAAATAAATTTTTCGCCGACACGATTGCTGCCTTCTGCGGATCGGTGATATACCTTATCCCGTTTTTCGGTTTTGCCTTACTTGCGCTGCATTTGAAAAGAGGCATCACGCACCGCCTGCGGCAACTGAAATTTTACGGTATAATTCCTTCAGTTCGGCGATACAACTTTTTATTTCGCGCTCTGTATTTAACCCGTAATAATTGTTCC